>ERZ802830.1684-NODE-1684-length-20847-cov-9.55593_pt1 | contig 20847 bp, 21 predicted proteins | sample MGYA00345654_ERZ802830 | MGnify/ENA primary metagenome ERZ802830 (study PRJEB30503, sample SAMEA104212375) | marine metagenome | biome: Westerlies Biome; feature: [SRF] surface water layer (ENVO:00010504) within the epipelagic zone...; material: water...
ATCCAAGGAAAGCAGTTGGACATAAGAATATCTTCTTTGATACGCTTGTGCATGACACTGGATCATTTAAATTACTTGTGGAAAATCAAGGTGCAAGTCAAGTTGTAATGGGATTAGATGACCCCTACCCATTAGGAGAAATGGAAAGTGACCAACAATCATCATATCCAGGAAAAATTTTGGACTTAGCAATAGACAGAGATATCATAACACAAAAAGAAAGTGATGCCATGTGGAGTGATAATGTCCTTCAATGGCTGCACGGTGATAATAATATTGCAAAAGAAAATCTTGTAAATAAAATACTGGTATAGTATGCATTTTATTAATGAAAAATTAGACCAATATATTGTTACACACTCTGAAGATGAACCAAAGCATTTAAAAGCTTTAACTAGAGAAACGTACCAAAAGATCTTACAACCAAGAATGTTGAGCGGACCTTATCAGGGTCGTGTTTTAAGCTTAATTTCGAAGCTTTGTAATCCGAAGTACATATTAGAAATTGGCACTTTTACTGGCTATTCTGCATTATGTCTTGCTGAAGGACTTCAGGATGATGGTAAACTTCACACTATTGAAATTGACGAAGAACTCATAAATTTTCAAAAAAAACACTTTAACAGTTCACCTTATAAATCTAAAATAAAACAACACCTAGGTAATGCTTTAGACATCATCCCAAGTCTTGATGTTAGTTTTGATTTAATTTTTATTGATGCCGATAAAGAAAATTACCCAAACTATTTTGAACTAATCATAGATAAGCTTAGTCCTGGTGGGATTATCTTATCTGATAACGTTTTGTGGAGTGGTAAGGTTGTCGAGCCCCTTAATACAAAAGACACTTCAACTAAAGCCTTATTAGCATACAATACTTTATTAAAAAATGATAATAGAATAGAAACAGTAATGCTTCCTATTAGAGATGGGTTAACTGTTAGCAGAAAAATTTAGATATTTCTTTTGATAGACCCTGTAAAATCCTCTAAATCGTCTTTTACTTTTTGGATTTCGTCTTTTATTTCTTTGGCTGCTGAATCGTCCATCCCTTGTTCCTTTGCACTTTTTGTAATTTCGTGCTTCAAATCGGATGAGGCATTCTTGAGGGTGTGCATGCCTTTACCTAATCCTCTAGCTATTTCCGGTAGCTTATCTGCACCAAAAACAAGCACCACTACAAGTAAAACAAACATGACTTCTGTAGTCCCTATAAATAAAAAACCTTGATTTATCATACTCTGCAAATATAATTGAGATACCCTTAAAAAAAAAGCCAACTTTAAAAGTTGGCTTTGATTTTATTATTTCTCTTTGAAGGCATCAAATTTTGATTTTTCTTCTTTTTTAGGCCAGCTGTTATTTGATGTATCAATATCTGCAGTTTCTAAATCTGGATCAACCTGAATACTTACTAACTTTTTATTAGAAGTTACAAGCTTGGAAACTTCTTTATTATTTTTTCTCCAAATTTGAGCTGGATAAACTTTACGTTCTTTCGAACCATCCTCATAAGTATACTCCGCTATTATTGGTAACACAAGACCACCTGGCTTGTTAAAAGTTACCTCATAATAATACGCTGGCGCGTCTACTTCAGCCTCTTTAATGTAAGATTCTAATTCTTTAATTTCAGAAATAGATTCTGGTTCACCTTCTGTAATAGGTTCATCAGAGAGGTAAACTAATGGTGGTACATTAGCCATATCCACATTATATTTTTTTGCTAAGTCTAACATTTTTTGGGTTGGTTTGTTAGTTAATCTGTAAGACTTAACTTCTTTAACACCTATATCAGAGTAGTCTGTTGTGTAAAACCATCCTCTCCAAAACCAATCTAAATCAACTGCAGAGGCATCTTCCATTGTTCTAAAGAAATCTTCCGGTGTTGGGTGTTTAAACATCCAACGCTTTGAATATGTTTGAAATGCGTAATCAAATAATTCATGCCCCATAATAGTCTCTCTTAACATGTATAATCCTGCTGCAGGCTTAGTGTATGCGTTAGGTCCAAACTGGTGAACATTATCGCCCTGAGTCATGATAGGAGATAAATAATCCTGATCATCAGCCATGTAGTTAACTATATCTTTAGGCAAATTTCCTGTATTAAAATCAGATTCAAATTCTAATTCTGTAAGCGTTTCTAAAAAAGAATTTAGACCTTCATCCATCCATGTCCATTGGCGCTCGTCTGAATTTACAATCATTGGAAAGAAGTTATGACCAATTTCATGAGTGATAACACCAATCATACCATCTCTAACTCTTTTGCTATAAGAACCATCATTCTTAGGTCTTCCATAATTCCAGCATATTTGAGGGTACTCCATACCTTGTCTCTTAGAATGAACCGAAATGGCTTTGTGGTATGGATAGTCAAAAGTAAATTTTGAATATGTCTTTAAGGTATGAGCTACCACTTTTGTTGAAAACTCTTCCCACAGCGGATTGCCTTCTTTTGGGTATAATGAATAAGCCATAACCGTTTTACTATTGATATCAACTGCCATAGCATCCCAAATAAACTTTCGGGATGAAGCAAAAGCAAAATCTCTAACAGATTTAGCGTCAAATGACCAAGTTTTAGTTGCTTTCGAAAATTGTTTTTCAGCAGCCTCTGCCTCTTCTTGAGTTACAATAAAAACAGGTTTGTCAAAACTCTTTTTAGCCTTGTTGAATCTTTCATATTGTAGTGTTGATAATACTTTTTTAGCATTAGTCAAAACACCTGTGGCATTCAAGACATGATCTGCAGGAGCTGTAATATTAACTTTATAATCCCCAAACTCTAGAGCAAATTCACTTCGCCCCCAAAATTGCATGTTTTGCCAACCCTCAACATTATTATATACAGCTAATCTTGGAAAGAATTGAGCAATAACGTAAAGATTATTACCATCTTCTTTAAAGTGTTCAAAACCAGAACGCGCTCTGTCTACAGTATGCTCATTGATGTTATACCACCACTTAATTGAAAACTCAAATTTATCTCCAGTTTTTAATGGTTTAGGTAACTCTAGGCGCATCATAGTTCTATTAACTGTATATTTTAAGTCTTTACCTTTAGAATCTTTGACCTCTTGTAATTTAAAACCGCCATCAAATGGTGTTTTTAAAAACTCCTCTGAATAAGAAATAGGCTCATAGTAAGCAGAAACACCGTCCCCTTCAATATCAGGTGATTTAGAATCTAAAGCACGCTTGTTTTGTTCTAACTGAATCCATAAATATTCCAAAGTATCTTGAGAATTATTATGGTAAACAATAGCCTCGTTGCCATATAGGCGTTGATTCTCATCATCAAGAATAATATCCATTGTGTAGTCTACTTTTTGCTGAGTATACAAAGGACCTGGTTTACCGGATGCTGTATGATAGGCATTTGGAGTAGCCAGCTCATCTTTTAGTTGTTTAAACTTATTTTCATTAGTATGCCCTGGTTTTCTCTCTGCAGACTCATTGTCTTGAGCTACAACAGCGAAACCAAAAAACAACATGACTAGAAATAATTGTTTAGTTAAGTTCATGGATTATAAATTAAATGAATTTAGATCTATTAAAATTAGTGCGCCAAAATAATAAAAATACCAATAATCTTTGGGTTTTATTAAATGTTTAATACCTCAAATGGTTTGCTTTTGTTAAGGATAAAGCTTTTAGATTTTTTTTCAGTCTTGGTTTTAATGATATGCTCTTGTTCTTTGTAAGTTTCAAACAGAATAGAGTTAGAGATTTTGATAGATGAAATTTCATGCAACACCTCAGCTTCCATGTAAACATATACAACGTCATCTTCATATTCTCTTCCCAAATAATTTAATTCAATTTGTTCTTTATTAGCAGTAATTTTAAAATGTGATTTAACATAAGTTTCCATCATATTACGAACCGTTTCAGAGTCCGCATTTGAAAGTGTAATAGATTCGTTAGCATAAATATTTTGAAGTGCAAGTTCTAAATCATCAATAAATAATCTAGAAGAAATTTGAATGGTTCCAGAACTCTCAATAATTTTAACTTCAGTAACACTAACGTAATATTTGTGAACATTTACAAATGCTGAAGCAACAAAAAACAATAAAAGGCATTTCAATTTTAACATGAAATTTAAATTTGGCGCAAAATAATAAAAACTAGCGTTTCGCGAGTGCTTTCTTGAAGGTAATTAGGGTCTCACGAAAAAATTCATAGCTTTTTAGATCGTCCCAAATCCCACACATACTATTGAAATTAGTATCATCAATTAATGTCAACATAAACGCTCTTTTTTGATGTGTTTTTAAAGGAAATTCTTCAAAAAGTAATACGCCAAATTTACTTTCTAAACTTTCAGCACACAACTCTTTGCGTTCAATAGCAATGTGACTTTTTAATTTTTTTGTTCGTCCTGAAATAGCATTCAAGATTGGATTTAAAGGAACTAAACCGCTTCCACTGGTGGCTTCATATAAGCGACGTTCTGATTGTGTTTTTTGTTTACCTGTATAACCTGGAATTCCTACGTCATAAAAGTTTACTGAAGATTTTACATCAGAATTTTCAACATCAGTTTCTAAATACCCTGTCAAATTATTACCTAACACAACCTCATCTAATTCATTAATCTTTTCATCTAGTTTTACAATCCAGCCCATTTTAATATTTGTTTCATCAACAATTTTAGAAACAACCAAATAACGAATACCACTAAACAGAATCGTATCGTTTATCCTAGCTGGAATTTCAAAGGAACCGTCAGAATCAGTTATTGAAAATTTTAATAACGATTTATTAATTATATGAATACCCTCAACCTCGCCTGAAGCCTCAACCTTTCCTTTCAGTTGGAGTTGGTCTTGAGCAAAAGAAGACAAACACAGAAATAAACAAATAAAAATTCTCATGTACACTAGTAACAAATTAGAACTAAATTTCGTAATTACAGTAATAATTATTTATTAAAAAATAATCTTTAATAAATTTACATTAAAACTATTCACTTGAAAAATCTAATTATAGCGAGTACATCAACCATTCATGGAGGGAAGTATTTAAATTATCTTAAAGAAGAACTTTATACTCACTTTTCTAACATTTCAGAGCTTTTATTTATTCCCTATGCAAGACCAGGTGGTATTTCTCATGACAAATACACTGCAATTGCTAATGAGTTTTTCAATACTATTGGAGTAAAAGTCAAAGGAATTCATGAATTCAATACTCCAAAAGATGCAATTAAAAATGCAGAAGGTATTTTTACCGGTGGTGGAAACACGTTCGTACTCGTAAAACAACTTTATCACTTTGACATATTACCCCTGCTCAAGCAAGTCATACTTAATGGAACCCCTTATTTAGGCAGTAGTGCTGGTAGTAATATTTGCGGTTTAACAGCTCACACTACAAATGATATGCCAATTGTACTTCCTAAAAGTTTAAAAACATTGGGGTTAGTTCCCTTTAATATCAACCCTCATTACCTTGATCCTGACCCCAATTCAAAGCACATGGGTGAAACTAGAGAAACCCGAATTAAGGAATTTATGAATTATAATCCGCAACCAGTTGTTGGACTTAGAGAAGGCAGTTGGATTAAAGTCAATGGAGACGATATGGTTCTTGGCGGCCAATTGAACGCTAGAGTTTTTGCAAGCCCTAATGAGATTAGTGAAGTGGCACCTGGTTATAACTTCAGAGAATTAAAATAAAAAAGCTTCAATAAATTGAAGCTTTTAGTTGAGCGGGAGACCGGGTTCGAACCGGCGACATTCAGCTTGGAAGGCTGACGCTCTACCAACTGAGCTACTCCCGCAATCGGTTGCAAATATAAAAAAACTATGAACATTGGTAACTATTTTAAAATGATTTTTAGAGTAAATTAGCTAATCATTCATAACTTATTAAATATCAAAATCATACAAGATATGATGTATCAAATTATTGTAAAACCCATACCTATTGATGCTGTTTACCCAATAAGACACGCTGTGTTGAGAAAAGGTAAGCCATTTGAAAGCTGTAAGTTTAATAATGATTTAGATGACACAACCACACATTATGGCGTATTTAAAGATAATAAACTTGCTGGCGTAGCTTCCATCTTGAAAAATGATCACCCTCAAATTCATGCCGCATCTCAATTCCAATTAAGAGGGATGGCTGTTTTAGATACATTTCAAGGAAAAGGTCTTGGCAGTTACTTAATCAAACACATCATAAAAACTTACTGTCCTTCAATTATATGGTGTAATGCAAGAGAAAAAGCTGTTCCATTCTACAGTAAAAATCAATTTAGTATCATCGGATCTGCATTCCATATTCCTAAGATTGGTTTACACTATGTTATGCACACCTAAAATCATAATTCTAAATCTTAATAAATGTTTCGTCAATCCTTCTGATAACTTTATATTTGGAGGCAAATAAAACATGATGAATAAAAAAGTTATTTTAATGATTCTTGATGGTTGGGGCACCTCTCCTGATCCAAAAGTTTCTGCGATAGATCAAGCCAATACACCATACATAGATCAACTTTATAAAGACTATGCCTTTGCTAGTTTAAGAACAGATGGTTTGCATGTGGGGTTACCTGAAGGACAAATGGGTAATAGTGAAGTAGGCCATATGAATTTAGGAGCAGGTAGAGTTGTATATCAAGATTTGGTTAAAATTAACTTAGCAGTACAAAATAAAACCCTAGCCACTGAATCCACAATCCAAAACGCCTTTGATTATGCCAAATCTAACAACAAACCGGTTCATTTTTTAGGTCTTTTGAGTGATGGTGGTGTCCATTCTCACAGTTCGCACTTGTATGGATTGATTGATGCTGCCAACAATGCTGGTATTGAAAATTCCTTTGTTCACGCCTTTACAGATGGAAGAGATGTCGATCCTAAATCGGGGTTAAGTTATATTGAAAAATTAGAAGATTTCATTAAAGATAAACCAACTAAGCTTGCTTCTATCACTGGAAGATATTATGCAATGGATCGAGACAAAAGGTGGGAAAGAGTAAAATTAGCTTATGATGCACTAGTTAATAATAGAGGTGATCTATCAGCTACACCAATAGATACAATTAAAGCCAATTATAATAACGGTATAACCGATGAGTTTATAAAACCTATCATAGTTTGTGATAGTAATCAAAATGCCATTTCCAAAATACAAGATGGTGACGTCATCATCTTCTTTAACTTTAGAACAGATCGCGGCAGACAACTAACTGAAGCTTTATCTCAAAAGGATTTTCATGAGCAAAACATGCATAAATTAGATTTGCATTACGTTACCATGACCAATTATGATGAGTCTTTCAAAAATGTAAATGTCATTTACGAAAAAGACAATCTGACTGATACTTTAGGAGAAGTGGTTTCAAAAAACAATAAGACACAAATTCGTATAGCTGAAACAGAAAAGTATCCTCATGTGACTTTTTTCTTTTCAGGAGGGCAAGAAACTCCTTTTAAAGGGGAACAACGCATTCTTCGTAATTCTCCTAAAGTGGCCACATATGATCTCAAACCAGAGATGAGTGCATTTGAACTACGTGATGCCCTTATTCCAGAGTTAGATGCCCAATCGGCAGATTTTGTTTGTTTAAATTTTGCTAACGGTGATATGGTAGGTCACACTGGTGTAATGGAGGCTGCTGTTAAAGCATGTGAAGCCGTTGATCAATGTGTTAAAGATGTCGTAGATACTGCACTGAAAAATGATTATACTACCTTATTAATTGCTGATCATGGTAATTGTGAAACCATGATTAATGAAGACGGTTCTCCAAATACAGCTCACACAACAAATCCAGTTCCTGTAATTCTTATTGACAAAACGCTTAATAATATAAATGATGGTATCCTGGGAGATATTGCGCCTACCATTTTAAAATTAATGGGTGTTAATCAACCTGATGCTATGACTGGAAAATCTATGATTTAGATAAATTGTAATTATGAATCTCAAACAGAGTCTTATTATTGCTATTGATTTTGATGGTACTATTGTAGAGGACGCTTACCCTGCTATAGGAAAGCCTAAACTGTTTGCTTTTGATACGTTGAAGAAATTACAAAATGAAGGCCATAGGCTAATACTGTGGACTTACAGATCAGGAAAAAAATTAGAAGAGGCTGTCCAGTTTTGTGAATCTAACGGCATCAACTTTTATGCTATAAATGCCAGTTATGAAGACGAAGAAATTGATTCTGAAAAAAGCCGTAAAATTCATGCCGATATTTTTATTGATGATAGAAATGTGGGTGGTTTTATTGGATGGGGAAATGTTCATCAATTAATATTGAACCAAGAAATTGCCAACAGGCAAACAAAAGGTATATTTTCATTTCTAAAGAAAAGATAAAATGATTGTAGTTAAAACTAAAGAAGAAATTCAATTAATGCGCGAAAGCGCCCTAATCGTGTCTAAAACTTTAGGCATACTTGCTAAAGAAGTCAAACCTGGTGTGACTACCCTAAAACTTGATAAACTTGCTGAAGAATACATTAGAGATCATGGAGCAATACCCGGGTTTTTAGGACTCTATGATTTCCCAAATACGTTGTGCATGAGTCCTAATGAGCAAGTGGTTCATGGCATTCCCAACGATAAACCTGTAGAAGAAGGTGATATTATTTCTATAGATTGTGGCGCCTTAAAAAATGGGTTTTATGGCGACCATGCCTACACATTTGCAGTTGGTGAAATAGCTCCAGAAACTCAAAAATTACTTGATGTAACTAAAGCGTCTCTTTACGTTGGTATAAAAGAATTTAAATTAGGAAACCGAGTGGGTGATGTAGGTTACGCCATTCAAAACTTTTGCGAATCACACGGCTATGGTGTTGTTAGAGAATTAGTTGGACATGGTTTAGGAACCACAATGCATGAAGACCCTGAAATGCCAAACTATGGCAGAAGAGGTCGTGGTAAGAAATTTTTGGAAGGTCAGGTTGTTGCTATAGAGCCTATGATTAATCTTGGTACACATAAAATTAGACAACACAAAGATGGCTGGACCATAACTACCCTAGATCAAAAACCAAGTGCACATTTTGAACATGACGTTGCTATTGTAGATGGTAAACCTGAGTTGCTGTCAACATTTGCATATATTTATGAGGCACTTGGCATTACAAGTGATGAGGAAGATGCGTATAGAAAATAACCGTTTAAAATCTAACTATATTGCTAAAGGGTAGTTTTAAATTTTTATTAAATACAGTCCCCAGGCCTATACTCATTAAAATGAGCTATTGGGTACAACCTCTTTTATCTTTTTTGTTAAAAGGTGACGTTTTTGAAGACCCCATAGATCATAAAACATTTAAAAGATTTTTACCCTACGGTTATCAAACCCAAAGACAAAATGTTTTGTCTCCGTCTACCCTATCCCTAGAAAGACATAGGTTACTATGGTTGTACCTTAAAAAAGAAACAAATTTTTTTAAAAACAACTACAACGTCTTACACTTTGCTCCTGAACAGGCTTTTCATAAACGCTTTAAGCGACTAAAAAACATTAATTATACCACTACTGATTTAAATTCACCCCTTGCAGATGTTAAGGCCGATATTTGTAATCTTCCCTTTGCAGAAAATGAATTTGATGTTATTTTATGCAACCATGTTTTGGAACATATTCCTAATGACACTAGAGCGATGCAAGAACTATTTAGAGTTATGAAACCAGGAGGGTTTGGAATTTTTCAAATTCCTCAGGACTTAAGTCGAGTACATACTTTTGAAGATCATACAATCACCGATAAAAACGAGCGCAATCGTATTTTTGGTCAATACGATCATGTGCGCATATATGGTAAAGATTACTTTGAAAAACTAAGGAGTATTGGCTTTATTGTTAATGAAGTCGATTACACAAAATCATTTACTGAAAGTGAAATTCAAAGATATGGCCTAGCCAAAGGAGAAATTATTCCAGTTTGTAAAAAACCTGCCTAAAACTTATTCAGGAAAACCATTAAAGCTCTCTGTTTGTATTGAACTATCATCACCTTGATAAATAACATAGACTTTAATATTTTCATATTTCTTTAAAAAATCTCTTAAAACAGACATACCCATGGATTGAAACGCTGTAGCATAAGCGTCAGCATCGCCACAAGTATTTGTAATTACGGATACACTTAAAATATTGGATTTACTAGGGTATCCCGTATTAGTATCGATAATATGAGCATATCTGTTACCGTTTTCATCTATTTTAAATTTTCTGTATGTTCCAGAGGTAGCCATCGCGCTTTGTTTTAATTGTATGACTTTTAATAAAGACTGTGATCCATCAAAATTAGGCGCCTCTATACCCACTTTCCAAGGCTGATTCTTTTCAATATTAATACCACTAGATTTTAACTCCCCGCCTATTTCTAATAGATAATTGTTAACTCCCTTTGAGTTAAAATAATCTGCAATGACATCTACAGCATAACCTTTAGCTACGGAGTTAAAATCAATAAATGTTAATGGAAAAGATTTATTTAGTTGATTGCCCTCCAGACGTAATTTGTCAAACCCCACACCAACCATTAATGAATCAATCATTACTGATGTCACTTTTTTATCAGATACTTCAGGGCCAAAACGCCAAGCATTTACTATGGCACCAATTGTTGGATCAAAAACACCAGAGGTTTCTGAATAAATACGACTAGAAATATTAAAAACGTTAATAAAATGTCTATCAACTGTAAAAGCTTCATTTCTATTAATCTTTGAAATATCAGAATCCGCCATATAAGTTGACATGGATTGATTGATCACTGCAAACAAGCTGTCAATTTCTTTTTGATTCACTGAATTTAAATCCCCTTCGAATATGAAATTATAGGATGTACCAAATATGGGACCACTTAAAGAAGTATTGTGTTTATCTGTATGACAAGAAGTTAATACCAGTAAAAATGTTAAATATATGAATTGACGCATTAGTTAAGATTGTTTTCAATTAATTGAATGCCATTGTATTCCATCAAATACTCTTGATCTAAATAGACTGGCAATGATTCGTCATTTGGGTTACCAAGTCCAACACCCGCATACATAACTTTAGCATTATGAGAAATGGCATGTTTTTTAAAAGTTTCCATCCATACTATGTCATAGTTGTTTGGATTCTCAGGAAGTGTTACAACCCTAACAATAACAAAAAAATACTGTTTGTTAGCATCCATCACTACGAATTGAGGATGCTTCTTTAATTTACTATTTACAGCAATAAATTCGAAACCGCGTTTTTCAAGATCTTTACCCACATGATTCATGGCTAAATTATGTAATTCTTGAGGTGATAAAGGCTTTGACATAATTAAAGTTAAATAAAAAAGCCAATACAAAATGTATTGGCTTTAGTTTATAATATATGGAATTAACCACCAAAGTCATCAAAACGAATGTTTTCATCTGGAATTCCAAAATCTTCACCCATTTTTTGAACAGCTTTATTCATTAATGGAGGGCCACAGAAATAAAGTTCTATATCCTCTGGACTCTCATGATGATTTAAGTAATTATCTATTACACAATTGTGAACAAAACCAACAAAACCATCACCCTCTGTATCATTAATATCCTTTTTAGCAGTCCAATTATCTTCTTCTAATGGTTCAGATAAAGCAATGAAAAACTTAAAGTTATCAAACTTACGTTCTAATTCATAGAAATGCTCTAAGTAGAATAACTCTCTTTTTGAACGCCCACCATACCAGTAAGTCACTTTTCTTCCAGTCTCTAAGGTCTTGAATAAATGGTATAAGTGAGAACGCATTGGAGCCATACCAGCACCACCACCTACATATAACATTTCAGAGTCAGATTCATTGATAAAGAATTCTCCGTAAGGTCCAGAGATGGTTACTTTATCGCCTTGCTTTTTAGAGAAAATATAAGATGATGCAACCCCTGGATTTACATCTGCCCATCCGTTCTTATTACGATCCCATGGTGGGGTAGCAATACGAACATTGAGCATAATTTCACGACCTTCTGCTGGGTAAGAAGCCATTGAATAAGCACGTTCAACTGTTTCACCATTTTTCATAACTAATGGCCAAAGGTTGAATTTATCCCACTCCATTTTAAATTTATCTGGAGACTCATGCTCTTCAGGGTGTGCTGTGATATCAATATCAGAGTACTTAACCTCACACTCTGGAATTTCAATCTGGATATATCCACCAGCCTTGTAATTCATGTCTTCAGGAATTTCAACAACAAATTCCTTAATAAACGAGGCTACATTATAGTTTCTCACTACAGTCGCTTCCCATTTCTTAATACCAAAAACTTCTTCAGGAATGGTAATTTCCATATTTTGCTTCACTTTAACTTGACAAGCTAAACGTGCGCCGTGTTTTAGTTCTTTTCTTGTAAAATGAGGCGTTTCTGTTGGAAGCGCTTCTCCTCCTCCATCAAGTACGTGACACTCACACTGAATACAAGTTCCACCACCACCACAAGCAGATGGTAAAAATATTTTTTCATTTCCTAAAGTTGAAAGTAAACTTGCACCTGAAGCCACTTCAATTTCTTTTTCTCCGTTAATTTTAATTTTTACGGGACCCGATGGGGATAATTTTTGTTTAACAAACAATAACAACCCTACTAATGACAAAGTAATTAGTAAAAATGCAGTTACTGTAGCTGTAACGGTTCCTAATGTTCCTGCTTCTAAAATCATATTATTCTGCTATTTCATCATGGTTAGCTAAATCTTCTTTATCTTCTTCAGAAAGCTCTTTAGTAGGCTCTGTAAGTTCTGTTTTAGGCTCTGCAGCATCATCGCCTCCTGTTAACATACCTCCAAAACTCATAAATCCAATAGCCATCAAGCCTGTAATAATAAACGTAATTCCTAAACCTCTTAATGGAGCGGGTACGTTGGAGTATCTAATTTTCTCACGAATAGCTGCAATAGCCAATATGGCTAGAAACCAACCAATCCCTGAACCAACACCGTAAATTGTTGCTAGTCCCAAAGTTGGTATTTCACGAGATTGCATGAATAATGACCCTCCAAGAATTGCACAGTTTACGGCAATAAGGGGTAAAAAGATACCTAAAGAGTTATATAATGATGGTGAGAATTTCTCAACAACAATCTCTACTAACTGTACCATAGTTGCTATGGTTGCAATGAACATGATAAAAGACAAAAAGCTTAAATCATAAGATGCAAAGTCGTCACCTAACCAAGTAAGGGCTCCAGGCTTTAAAATGTATTGATCCAACAACCAGTTTAAGGGTACCGTTATTGCTAAAACAAAAATCACCGCTGCTCCAAGACCCACGGCTGTAGATACTTTTTTAGATACTGCCAGATATGAGCACATCCCCAGGAACGTAGCAAATACCATGTTATCTATGAAAATTGATTTAAAAAATAATTCTATGTATTCCATAATATATTGTTCTGTTTAATAGTAAGGATTAATGGTCTTCAATTAAAGCACTATTTCGGCTTCTTTGCACCCAAATAATAATCCCTACAACTATTAAGGCCATTGGAGATAATAACATAAATCCATTGTTTTCATATCCTAAAGCATATACACCTGTTTTCTCGATAGGATCTCCTAAAACTTTGTATCCTAATAAAGTTCCAGAACCTAATAATTCTCTAAAAAATCCTACTATAATTAGAATAACACCATATCCTAAAGAGTTACCAATACCATCTAGAAATGATTTCCAAGGACCATTTCCTAAAGCAAATGCTTCAAAACGTCCCATGATGATACAGTTCGTAATAATTAAACCTACAAATACAGAAAGTGTTTTACTTAACTCGTAAGCAAATGCCTTAAGTACCAAGTCTACAATAATTACCAAAGCAGCAACAACAGTCAACTGAACAATAATTCTAATTTTAGACGGAATGATATTTCTAATTAAAGAAATTACTACGTTTCCAAGTCCCAATACAAAAAGCACTGAAATAGACATCACTATAGATGCTTTTAATTCTGCAGTAATTGCTAATGCAGAACAAATACCTAATACCTGAATAGTAATTGGGTTGTTATCTGCTAATGGATCTAATATTAATTTGCTGTCTTTCTTTGATAAAAGTCCCATAAATTAATTGTTTAAAGATTTGAAATAAGGTAAATACAACTTAAGGTCTGATTTGATCATTGCTGAAACACCATCTCCTGTGATAGTAGCACCAGCAATAGCATCTACCTCATTATCAGTTTTATCATCATTTTTTGGATCGGCATTACTTTTTGAAACAGTGATGCCTTTAAAATTACCAGAAGCATCTAATAAGTGTTCACCAACAAAATCATCCATAAAGAAACGTTGCTTGATGTTTGCTCCTAAACCAGGGGTCTCTCCTTTGTGGTCAAAAATAGCACCTTGAATAACCATTTGATCATCCATAGCCACATAACCCCAAATGGCATCCCATAATCCTTTACCTCTAATAGGAACTATGTGGTAAGTTTTACCATCTTTTTCACCAATAAATACAGGTAATTTTCTAACCTTTCCAGATTTAGAATTAGCTTGTTCCTTCTTGACATCAATTAAGAAAGCTTGATCATTTTCTTTGACAGCACCACCTTGAACTTCAAGTTGCTTAGTGATGTATTCCTTAAATAAAGACTCCACCCTATCTGTTGATACAAAAACAGCACTACTCTCATCATTTTCATTCACACCCATAGCATAAAGGATGTTTTGCTGCTTTTCTAATTCCTTGTTTGTTTTGATATTAGGAGCTAAAGTTGACGAAGTAAAGGCCAATAAAGCTCCAACCAACACTACCATTGCAACAGCAAATAGAAGTGTATATGTATTTTTATCTGTTCTGTTTTCCATGATTATGCTGCTTTAACTATTAAACGTTTCTTACGTTTTTTAACATTTGCTTGTACCACATAATGATCAATAGTAGGTGCAAAAACATTCATTAATAAAATGGCTAAGAATACGCCTTCAGGATATGCTGGGTTAAATACACGAATCATTATCGAAATAAATCCAATCAAAAATCCGTAAAACCACTTACCTTTATTAGTCTGTGACGCTGTTACTGGATCTGTAGCCATATAAACTGCTCCAAAAGCAAGACCTCCAATCATCAAATGCTCGTACCATGGGGTACTCATTAATCCGTAAAACTTACTGCTATCTAAAATAACACCAGCAGCAGTAACCTGATTAAAGATTAGTCCCATAACTGCAGCACCAACAAATGTAGATACTATAATTCTCCAGCTTCCTATTTTTGTAAATATTAAAAAAGCTGCCCCCAATAGAATTAAAAACGTTGATGTTTCACCTACAGAACCTGGAATCAATCCAAAAAACATATCCGAATAAGAATAAACTACATCTTGATTTTGAGCATAACTTCCTAAAATAGTTTCTCCAGAAATCGCATCAGGAGTACCTGCTCTATTAACAGCATCATGAACCCAAACTTTATCTCCAGACATCCATGTTGGATAAGCAAAGAATAAGAACGCTCTAATCGTTAATGCAGGATTAAGGATATTCATTCCTGTACCACCAAACACTTCTTTACCAATAACTACGCCAAAAGCTACAGCTACTGCAAGCATCCAAAGGGGTATATCAACAGGAACAATTAAAGGCACTAACATACCGGTTACCAGATACCCTTCTTCTACTTCGTGACCTTTTATGACTGCAAATATAAATTCTATTAAAAGTCCTACACCATAAGAGACCACTACTAAAGGAAGTACTTTAATAAGACCGATAAATAAATTATCCCAACTCCAAAACACAGGGTCAATAAAACTTTCAGCAGCAGAAATAGTCCCTGTGGCCAAGTGGTGTTGATAACCTGCATTAAACATTCCAAAAATCAAGCAAGGCACTAAGGCCATTATGACTGTATTCATTGTACGCTTTAAATCATCTGCAGCTTTAACATGAGTGCCATTATGAGTGACTTCATTAGGTAAATATAAAAACGTATGAATTGCATTAAAGGCGGGAGCCATTTTGGTTCCCTTATACTTTTCCTTTAGATTATGTAAATTACTTTTTAAGCCCATTATCCTATTTCTTTTAGCATTAAGTCTAAACCTTCTCTAATAATCTGTTGGTGAGGTTGTTTAGATACACAAATAAATTCTGTTAACGCAAAATCCTCTGGAGCAACTTCATACATTCCTAGAGCTTCCATTTCGTCCAAATCTTTATACATACAAGCTTTTAGGACTTGTAAAGGATAAATATCTAATGGAAAAACGGCCTCATAACTTCCTGTTACTACAAACGCTCTGTGCTCTCCGTTGGTATTGGTGTTTAACTCATATTTTTTCTTAGGTGTTAACCATGAAAACGTCAAAGCTCTTGATGTTGAAATTTTATTAAATACAGGCTTATTCCATCCAAAGAAGTCATAATCATTACCTTCAGGAATCACTGTAATCATGTTATTATAAAAATCAAGAACGCCATCGGCATTAACCTGTTTTCCAGTCAAAACATTTCCGGAAATCACACGATCATTACCGCCTTTATTTACACCATTATCATATATCATTGTAGATACTTCACTGCCAATTTTAGTTTTAAAGTATCTAGGCTTTTTAATTGAAGATCCTGCAAGGGCAATAGTACGTTCAGCATTAAACTTAGCTGTTAAAAGTAACTCTCCAATAATCACTAAATCTTGAGGAGTTACTGTCCAAACTGTTTCGCCTTTATTAACTGGATCAATGTTGTTAATCTGTGTACCAACATTACCTGATGGATGAGGGCCTGAAACTTGATGTAACTCAAAACCATTTAATGATGAAAAAACAGAATTAGAGTTTTTTTCAACAGACACATGAACCTTTCCTGAAGTAAGCTTAGCTAAAGCTGTTAATGCTGATTGAAGTTCAGCCTCTTTGGTTTTCAAAGTAAAATCGTAGTCTGCAGCTAAAGGTGCTGATGCATAAGCTGATACAAAAATAGCTTTTGGTGCTACACTTGGATTTGCAATAACATCATATGGTCTTTGCTTTATGAATGGCCAACAACCACCTGCTAATAAATAAGATTTTAAATCTTCGGCAGAGATAGTATCTAGATTAATTGCAGCATGCTCAACAAATTCTTGAGTTTGATCAGCCTCGATTTTTACAGCTAAAACACGTCTTTTTTCACCTCTTGAAATTTCAATAACTTCCCCAGAAACAGGAGAAGGAAACTTTAAGTCTTCATTGGATTTGGCATAAAATAAAGCTTCTCCGGCTTTAACTTTAGATCCAACTTTCACAGTCAATTTGGGCGTTACGTCATGAAAGTCTTCAGGTCTTATCGAAAAGTATTTACTTACAATTGCAGTTTCCAAAACCTCAGCTGCAGCACCTTTAAGATTAATGTCAAGACCCTTTTTGATTTTAATGTCTTTTGACATATTTATAAATCTATTAATTAATAGTTATTTTGATTTGATTTCCAACACATGAAAATCGGTGCAAATTTAATAAATAATACCCCAAAAAATCAGTGATATTTCCACAAGTCAATTATTTATAATTATTCTAAATAATAATTTATTTGACCGCATAAGATTTCGCTATATTTACATAAATAATAAGTAAATAAATGTATAAATCTTCACTGTTAATCTTAATATTTTCTATCATAAATGCGCACTTGCACTATGGACAATCCGTTTCTGAACAAGCACCTCCAGAATTTATTAAAACCATAACATTTAGTACACCTGGAAGTTTAAACGAATTACCTGTCATTGAATTAGGACAACCACTTATTCTTGAGTTTGATGATATCAATGGAAATGAGGCAGATTACTATTATACGATTGAACATTTTAATTTTGATTGGACCCCTTCTGTTTTGGCAAAAGCTGAATACATGAGTGGACTTGACAACCAGAGGGTTTTTGAATATTACAATTCATTTAACGCCTATCAAATGTACTCTCATTACAGGCTTAAGATTCCTAACAATCAACTTAAAGGGCTGCTAAAAACAGGGAATTATCTATTATCAATTTATAATGATATTGATGAATTGGTGTTTAGTAGGAAATTTATTGTTTACAAAGATGAATCTGCTGTAGGAGTTCAGGTAAAGCGCTCTAGAGATATGGCACATATTAACACAAAACAAAATATAGAAATCACAATAAATCCAAGAAATACGTTAACCAATCCTGCAGAGACTGTCAAAACAAAACTAATTCAAAACAATAATCTTAAGACTGCTATCACTGACTTAAAACCACAGTACATACTTGGTAAAACATTAAGTTACAGATATAATGAAGAAAGTTCATTTTGGGCTGGTAACGAATATTTTTTCTTCGACACTAAAGATGTAAGAGCAGCAAACAACAGCATTCAATTTATTGACTTGGATGATATTTACCAAAGTTATTTATTTACTAATATCCAAAGATCTAACCTCCCTTACACTTACAATCCCGATATTAACGGCACCTTTAAAGTCAATGCATTAAATACTAGCAACACCAGTATTGAAGCTGATTATACCAATGTTCACTTTTCATTAGACTCTAAGCTGTTAGAAAATCAAAATGTTTTTGTCTATGGTAATTTCAATAATTTTGAATTAAATGAAAGTAATCTCATGGCTTATGATCCAATAAAAAAAAGATACCAATGTAATCTAAAGTTTAAACAAGGATTTTATAATTATAAGTTTGTTGTTCTGGATTCCTATGGTAATTTAAACGAAGGAGCCATTAGTGGTAACCACTGGCAAACAGAAAACAACTACAAAGTCATCGTTTATTATAGACCTCTTGGAGGTCGCTATGATCAAGTAATAGGATATGGTGGTGCAAATTCCTCATTCATAACAAATTAATTTCTTAAATTAGAGCTTCTAAAACTTTATCTAACTTATGGTCCACCAGGTAACTTCTGGAATTAAAATTTCTGTCGACCACAGATTTGAAGGTACTTTTTACAAAGACTACCAATTAATGTATGCCTTCGAATATACCATCACTATTGAAAATCTTTCACAGAGTGAAGTACAGTTACATTCAAGAAATTGGGTCATAAATGATGCCCTTCATATTCCAAAAGTAGTTAAAGGTCCAGGGGTAGTTGGCTTGCAACCTCATATATTACCAGGTGATAAACACCAATACACTTCAGGATGTGTACTTCATGCGCCCTTTGGCACCATGAAAGGCTATTACTTAATGGTCAATAAGTTAACGCAAAATGTTTTCAAAGTTAGCATTCCAAAGTTTCAGCTATTTCCGTACCATGCTGTAAATTAAATGTTTAAATACATTTTTTTTATTTTAATAATTTAAAGAGCTTATTAAATATTCCTTGTATTTAAAAAGCCCTAAATTTGTGGTCTCAATTTTAAAACTTAAAAATTAATTATAATGGGTAAAGGATTTTTCAACGTCCCTGTAGCAGTTAATGAACCCGTAAAGTCATATGCTCCAGGTTCACCAGAAAGAAAGGCTACACTAGAAGCATATAATACATTATTTAATTCACATACAGAGGTGCCACTGTACATCAATGGATCACACATAAAAACAGGCACTATTAAAAATGTGGCCCCACCACACGACCACAACCATGTAGTAGGCTCATATCATTTGGCCGATAAACAACATGTACAAGAAGCCATATCAACAGCACTTGAAGCTAGAAAAACTTGGTCTAAATTACCCTGGGAACACCGTGCTGGAATTTTTCTGAAAGCTGCGGAATTAATTGCAGGACCATATCGTGCTAAAATTAATGCCGCTACCATGATGGCACAATCAAAAACGCTTCATCAGGCAGAGATCGATGCCGCCTGTGAATTAATTGATTTCTTAAGATTCAATGTACAATTCATGACGGATATCTATCATGAACAGCCAGAGAGTACCTCAGAAGCATGGAACAGGATAGAATATAGACCTTTAGAAGGATTTACATACGCTGTAACACCTTTTAACTTTACAGCTATTGCAGCCAACTTACCGGCCTGTATGGCACTTATGGGAAATGTTGTAGTATGGAAACCTAGTGATCACCAAGTACTTTCTGCAAAAGTAATTTTAGACGTATTTAAAGAAGCAGGTGTTCCCGACGGTGTGATTAACGTTGTTTTTGGAGATCCTCAAATGATTACTGATACCATTTTATCAAACCCCGATTTTTCTGGACTTCACTTTACAGGGTCAACTTTCATATTCAAAGAATTATGGAAAAAAATTGGCGAGAACATCCACACCTACAAAACCTACCCTAAAATTGTTGGTGAAACCGGAGGAAAAGACTTTATAGTTGCGCACAAGTCAGCACACCCAAGGCAGGTTGCTACAGGAATCATTAGAGGCGCTTTTGAATTTCAAGGTCAAAAATGTAGTGCGGCTTCCAGAGCCTATATATCGAAGTCTATATGGAACGACACCAAAACCATTCTCCTTGAGGATTTAGCTACTATAACTATGGGATCCCCAGAGGATCCATCAAACTTTGTAACCTCAGTGATTCATGAAGCTTCATTTGATAAAATAGTAAATTTTATTGAGGGTGCTAGGAAAGACAATTCTGTAGAAATCATTGCCGGAGGAAATTATGACAAATCTAAAGGTTATTTCATTGAACCTACTGTAATTCTTACCAAAGACCCTAAATATACGACCATGTGTACAGAGTTATTTGGACCAGTAATTACAATTTTTATTTTTGAAGATGACGCTTATGAGGCCACGCTTAAATTAGTTGACGAAACAAGTGATTATGCATTAACAGGAGCTATATTCTCTCAAAATCGTTATGCAGCTAACACTGCAACGCAAATTCTTGAAAATGCTGCAGGTAACTTTTATATCAATGATAAACCAACCGGAG
>ERZ802830.1685-NODE-1685-length-20847-cov-6.86759_pt1 | contig 20847 bp, 19 predicted proteins | sample MGYA00345654_ERZ802830 | MGnify/ENA primary metagenome ERZ802830 (study PRJEB30503, sample SAMEA104212375) | marine metagenome | biome: Westerlies Biome; feature: [SRF] surface water layer (ENVO:00010504) within the epipelagic zone...; material: water...
ACAATAAATTAAAATAATAAATTATAAATATATTTAAGATTACTTATCTAGAGGCAAAGTAAGTTACTGAGTTCGCTGATATGTTTTCTAGCTTTACACTAAAAATTTTATATATGTAAATAGAATATTAGAAAATTATCATCTTGATCTTATGTATTACGTAGAAGCCATCGCATGTTTTAATAAACCAAAAAAGCTTATTGAAGATGCTATTAAAAAACCAGGTTGTTTAGAGGATTTTCATCCATTTTGTTACTCAAATAAAGTCTTGTCATGGCCAGGTAACAACTCTGAAGATGAATTAATATATCTTAGTGGTGTAAGGTATAAGAGGAGATTTTTTAATTGGACTGAAAATGGCTATGATCTTGAAATAGGGGGATCAAAAAGAAAATCAATTGTAAATTGGATTATAAAAGGTGATGAAAACTATTCATCATTAAGAGTAAGAATAAATCCTGATTTACTATATAAAAATCGATTGATTAAGTGGCTAGTATGGAATTTATATATTAAATTTATGATTCAATCATATATCAATCATGTGGTAAGAGGATTTAAATTCTTTATAGATACGGGTAATAAAGTTCATTCAAATCAATTTGGTAAACATAGATGGTTTTCTTAATCCAATAATTTAAAAATTATGATTATACCTTAAGTTGTAATATCAAAAAATTTTAAAATATTGATTATATTAGTTATATGGCTGATATAGGTACTAAATTATTAAAATATAGAAGATATTCAAATAGAAAAGATGTAACTTAGAAGCAGTGCAAATCACTGTTAATGTGAAGTAACATATCTTACCTTTGAGCTTCAGTTAATATTATTTAGTCATTGGGCCTCCTTTATTTTCCCAATCACCTATAGCTCCAACATTGGACACATTACTGTAACCCATATCTACAAGAGTTTTACCGGTAAGAGCAGCCTGACCACCGGCACCACAAACTAAAATTATTTCTGAATCCTTTTTAAGAGCTTTATTATGAAGCCCGTGAGAATCATCTGCTACAAATTCAATTAAACCTCTTTGGATTTTTAGTGCGCCAGTAATAGTACCAGTTTCTGCAATATCCGAACTATCTCTAACATCAATAAAAATAGCTGAATTATTTTTATGTTTCTCTAAAGCATCATTCATATCAATTTTATTAACCACTTTATTTGCTTCATCAAGATAATCTTTAGATGTTTTCATCTTTTCTCCATTTAGTTGATGTATTTTATCTCATACTTTTCTAAGTTTATTTGTTTATAATTACTAATTTGCAATAAGGTTTAAAAGTTCAAAAGAAATTATATAATTAAAGTTTCTTTTAAGCTTTTGTTGTTTTAGTGAGCCATTCCCTTCCTTGAAACATAGCTCCCCAATAAACCCTTGGTAAAATATTTTTTTTCAGAAACCATGCTGCACGCCTTGGTTTGGTTGAATCCCAGGGAAAAGTTGGCATAACTTTACCGCCATAACCAAATTCAGCTAAAATGATTTTACCTTTTTCAACTGTAAGAGGGCATGATCCATAACCATCGTATAATGGCTTTGGCTCTTTTTTATCTAAATAAGCAATAATATTTTGAGCCACTATGGGCGCTTGTTTTCTTGCTGCAGCCACAGTTTTTGCATTAGATGTTGATGTAACATCGCCCAAAGAAAAAATATTAGAAAATTTGTTATGCTGAAGAGTTTCTGCATTAACATCAACCCAACCACCTTCGTTTGCAAGAGGGCTGTTTTTGATAAAGTCTGGAGCACGCTGTGGTGGACATACATGGATCATGTCAAATGATCGCTCAATAGTTTTTGCGTCTTCGCCTTCTTTTTTTACACTAAACCAAGCTTTTTTGGACGGGCCATCAATCCTTGAAAGGTTATGCCCAAAATCAAGATTAATACCGTATTTTTCAACATATTTCATTAACGGTGGAACATAAGTTGCACATCCAAAAAGAACCGGCCCAGCATTACAAAATGATACATTCATTCCCTCAAGTTGGCCTGACTTTTGCCAATGATCACAAGATAAGTACATCGCTTTTTGTGGTGCGCCAGCACATTTTATTGGCATTGGGGGCTGTGTAAATATGGCATTTTTACCATTCATTTCTTGAACTAGTTCCCAAGTGTAAGGTGCTAGATCGTATCGATAATTCGATGTTACTCCATTTTCCCCTAACGATTCGCTCAACCCTTCAATAGCTTCCCAGTCTAGTTTTAAACCAGAAGCGACAACTAGCATTTCATAACCTACTTCAGTTTTATTACCTAACGTTACCTTATTATTTTTAGGATCAAATTTTATAACTTCATCTTTAATTCTAATAACATCTGAGGGCCAGATACTGTCAGTATCTTTAATTGTATCTTCTTTAGTAAAAACGCCTGCTCCGACCATTGTCCAGCCTGGTTGATAATAATGTTTGTCAGATGGCTCCACTACTGCAACTTCTAATGATCTATCTCTTTTTTTAAGGCTTGCTGCGGTTGCTAAACCGGCTGCACCACCTCCAACAACTAATACCTGATATGATTTTGACATTTTATATTTCCCCCAAATTTATTTATTAAAAATTTTATAAATATTGTTCCTAATTAAGTTTTACTGTTAATAAAACTAAAGTTTCTTTATATCTGACATCATAAACTTATTTATTTCAATATAATTTAATATATCCATTTATTTAACTGGCCTAAAAACATCTAATTTTTTTGAATCAAATATATTTTTAATAAATGCAACTCAATCATCTTTAAAAACCTAAAGAGTTTACTATCTAATTTAAATGAAAAAAATCTTTATAATTCTTGGAAATCAACTATTTGATCCAAAAAACTTAATACATCTAGGTTGTTCTGATGTCTTTATGTCCGAAGACTATGGCTTATGCACATATGAAAAACACCATAAATTAAAAATTTATTTATTTCTATGTGCTATGAGAGAGTATAAGGATGAATTAGAAAATAATGGAATTAAAGTTCATTATTATTCCCTCGATGAAAGAAACAAAGATGAAACATATTTTGATTTTTTAAAGAGTTTTATAATTGAAAAAAAGTTAAATAATGTAAATCTATTTGAAATAGAAGATAAAAACTTAGAAAAACAAATAATTGATGGATTAATAAAATCTAAAATAAAATATAATATTCATTCTTCCCCCATGTTTATGTTTAGAAGAGAAGAGTTTAGGGAAGTTAATAAAAAAAATAAAGTTTTTAGACTAAGTTCATTTTACCAGTATGGCAGAAAAAAATTTAAAATACTAATAGATAAAGATAATAAGCCAATTGGTGGTAAATGATCTTTTGATGCAGAGAACAGAAAAAAAATTCCTTCAAATCTGCCTATACCTGAAAATCCAATATTTCAAAAATCAAAATATCATCATGACATAATTAAGCTAATCGAAGATCATTTTACTGATCACCCAGGAAAACTTGATCAAATATGGTTTCCAGTAAGAAGAATAGATGCTGAAAATTATTTAGATATTTTTTTAGAAGAAAGGCTTGAAAATTTTGGAGTTTATGAGGATGCAATGCTTGAGGGAAAAAATTTTTTATTTCATAGTTGTTTAAGCTCCTCGCTAAATATTGGTCTAATTTCTCCCGAATATCTAATAAATAAAATTATTGAATTTTCAGAAGTAAGTAAGACGCCGATTAACTCTTTAGAAGGATTTATTAGGCAAATTTTGGGTTGGAGAGAATTTATTAGAGGTATTTATCAAGTAAAAGGAGAATTTCAAGCCAATCACAACTATTGGGGGCATAAAAATAAGTTAAGTGACAGTTGGTATAATGCAAAGACTGGTATTATACCTTTAGATGACTCGATTAATTGTGCATTAAATCACGGCTATAACCACCATATTCCTCGTCTGATGGTCATTAGTAATATTATGAATTTATGTGAAATTGACCCATCAGAAATCTACAAATGGTTTATGGAAATGTATATTGATTCCTCTGAATGGGTAATGGTTCCAAATGTATTTGGAATGGCCACTTACTCAGATGGAGGCTTGATGTCAACAAAACCTTATACTTGCGGATCAAACTACATATTAAAAATGAGCAATTACAAAAGAGGTGACTGGTGTGACATTGTTGATGGATTATATTGGAGATTTACAGAAAAAAATATAGATTTTTACAAATCAAATCCAAGGTTGTCATTCTTACATAGAACACTTGACAGGATGAATGAAGAAAGAAAATCATATATTTTTAAAAAAGCTGAAGATTTTATTAGTCAACATACAAGATGAAACAAGAAAAAATTTGTAAGGTATGTAAAAAACCATTTACTTGGAGAAAAAAATGGAAAAAGGATTGGGCAAGTGTACTTTACTGTAGCGAGAGATGTCGCAGAAACAAAAATACTATTAAATAAATTAAGAGTATTTACTTCCTAAAAATCAATTCATTTAATAAACAAATTAAATATCAAATATTCACTCACTTTTTTATTTTGTGAGCAAATGAATCTCTTCGGAAGCTGTAAAGCGCGTCTGGGTCTACCATAATATCTATTACTGCTGGTTTATCAGCTTTAAGTGCATCCTCAACAGCTGACTGTATTTCATTTATATTTTCTACTCTATAACCCTTAGCTCCATAGAGTTCAGCAATTTTGTCAAAAGGCGGACTGTTTACATCTGCACCTATATATCTTTCCCCAAAAAAATCTCTTTGGTATGCTTTTTCAGCACCCCAACATTTATTATTTAATACTAAAGTCACGGTGTTTATACTGTGGGATACCGCAGTACTAATCTCAGAAAGTGTCATTCCAAACCCTCCATCACCCATCAAACTTATAACTGGTCTTGACGGATTTGCAATTTTAACTCCTAAACCACAAGAGTATGAAAAGCCTACTAGTCCAAAATCTAGAGGGGTAAATAAACTTTTTGGTTTAAAATAATTAAGTGAATCAGTTGCCTGCAAACAAAGTGTTCCTGCATCCATCGTTATAATTGCATCTTCAGGTATTATTTCGCGTAGTTTCTTAAATAAACCAGAGGGCTGTATAGGTTTTATCTGCATATCAGCTTTTAGGTCTCTATTTATGAGATATTCTTTTCTTTCATCTTGGAAATTTTTAGTCCAATTATTTACTTCGCTTGTAAACCTTACTTTGTCTACAAAGTCACAAATTTGGTTTGATACTTGTTTTGCATCTCCCCAAATACCCAAAGAAATTGGAAAATAACGACCTAAGGCAGTGGGCTCTAATTCAACCTGAATAATTGATGCATTAACATTAATATTATCATAAGAATAGAAAGTTGAATTAAAGCCTAGTCTTGTTCCAAGTGCTAAAATTAAATCTGCTTCCTTAGCTAAGCGCGAGGCAACAATATTTCCTCGTGGACCCATTTGACCTGCATTCAAAGGGTGAGAAAAAGAAATGGCATCTCCATGACCAGGTGACATAATTATGGGTATATTTAGCTTTTCTGCTAAATTTAAAATCTCAGAATGACCCTCGCTATTTTTAATTCCACCACCTATAATTATTACAGGATTTTTTGAACTTATAATCATTTTAGAGGCCTTCTCAATAGTCTTAGAGGAAGCAACAGGAAGGGTGTTTAGTCGATAATTCTCAGGTTCCTGAAAATTAGCAAAATTGGTTTCTTTAGCTAGAATATCCCTTGGAATATTGATTTGAACAGGTCCTTGCCTAGGAGACATAGACACACGAAAAGCTTCACGAAAAATTTCAGGTATTCTCTCAGTTTGAGTAATAGTCCATGTTTTTTTTGTTATAGGTTTAAATAGAGATTGCTGATCAACTTCCTGAAAAGCATCTTTATAAATATGCTCAGTAGAAAGTGAACCTGCTATGGAAATGACTGGAGAGTATGCTGCCATTGATTGCGCGAGCCCTGTCGTTAGATTAGTAGCACCAGGACCATTTTGGCCTGCTAAGAAAATTCCTGGCTTTCCAGATGATCTAGCATAACCATCCGCCATATGAACACCACTTCGCTCATCATGAACTCCAATAAATTTTATTTCTTTTGAGTCATATAATGCATCAAACATTTCCATAGTTGCTGAACCGATTAAACCAAACACATGTTTAACATTTTCAACTTCAAGTGATTTAATAGCTGCTTGGCCGCCGGTAAGTATGGTCATATAAAAACTTAATAATTACAGATTTAACTTAAGAGTAATAAATGAAATACCCTAATTTTAATATAAAACAACTTAATTAATATTATCAAAATATATTATTTTAGAAATCTATTTTGATTTGAGTGAAGAAATAAAGAACCAGCTAACTATTACCAAAGGCAAACCAATGCCAAATGAAATTCTAATACCAAAATTTTCAGCAATGAACCCTAATATTGGAGGAGCAAGAAGGAAAACTAGAAAAGATATTTGAGCTAATGACGCTACATTAATCGCAGCTGATCTATCTGTTTTTTGAGCAGCAGCAGACATAGCTAGTGGAAATATTACTGCTGAACCACCTCCAATAAATACAAAACCAACTAATGATAAATATGGTGAGTTAGAAAAACATACAGATACAACTCCTATAAGCATTGCAACAACAGATATCTTTGAGACTTTTTCTGATCCGTATATTTCTACATATTGATCAGCATAGTATCTTACTGAAAATTGAGTAAGAGCAACCATAACAATTGCCAAACCGTTTATAAAAGGAGGAGTAAAAAATATATCCCTCATATAAATGACAGACCAGTCAATACTTGCACTTTCTAGCAACATTGGTGAAAGAGTTAAAACAACTAGTGCCAAGACAGCTTTTGTTGGCTTAACAAAAAGTGAATTGTTAACACTTGAATTAGGTCTTTCATCTGCAGGTATATATTTAGAGCAAAAAAGAATTGTTAAAAAAGTTCCTAAAAAAAGAGATAAAGAAAAATTAACAAATGGGGATACTTTCATTTGTGAGAATAGAGCTCCTGTCAAACCTGAGCAAAAAAAACCAAGGCTCCAAAATGAGTGGCTTCTATTCATAATTTTTTTACTTATTTTATACTCTATTCTATCGGCCTCTAAGTTTACCGCTACTTCAAGAATTCCAATTGCAAATCCGCCTAACATTAGTGATATAAAAAATATAAATGGTTTAAAAGTTAAAGAACTACAAACTAGTGCTAAGCCAAGAATTGGTACCCCTAAACACATTACCAATCTAAATCCAAGAAGAGAAAAAATTTTGTCTGCAAATAGTAGTGAGATTTGAACACCAATAGCAGGGCCAAGAAGAGTAAGTCCTAAAGTAGTCTCTCCAATTCCCATTTGATTTTGCAAATCTCCTATTCTTGGAAAAAAAACACCTAAACAAAATGAGTAAATAAAAAAAGAAAAGTAAATATTGCGCTGAGGTATAGAGAAGATCATTTAAATTATATTGTTGATGATTTGTTTTAAAAAGCTATGACCTTAATAAAGGTCTTGTTAAGCAAGTTGGTCCTCCTTCACAAGCAATACAAAGCTCATCACCTTTAAATACTCGAATTTTAATTCCTGCTTTTTCTAAAGCAGACCTAGTTTGAGGAAGGCTATCAATCATTATGCAATTACCTGGGGAAGTTGCTAATATATTTGTACTCAATGTATTGCTAAGTTGGAACTCTTTTTTAGGTGCTTCAATAAGTGAGAAATTATTCTTCAAGAGAAGTTTATATAACCCGACAGGCAAAAGAGATGAATAAACTAAAGCTTTTTTATCATCTAAAATGCTTATTAAAGACATCAAATGCAAGCATGCATTTTTACCTTGGTATACCGGGAGATCAAATATATAAACTTGGATTCCTATTTTATCCATAATTCTTTTTATTTGATATGCTCCATCTTCATTTGTACGAAAACCCTTTCCAATCACAAGTGTTTTGTTATCAAGCCATAAAGTGTCTCCCGCTTCAGCTGTTGCGTTCCCATTAATTTCACCAATAATTGGAATATTATTTTCTAAATAAAATTGACGATGTATTTCTTGCTCACCTTTACGAAGATTTTTTCCAAGAGACATTAAAATTCCACCTTCAGGCGTCATCAGTGAAGCATCATAAGTAAAGATAGCATCAGCTATATCAGTTTGAGTTTCATCCATCCAAAAAATTTGAATTTTGTCATGTTGCAGAAGATTTAAAAAACTTAGAAAAACAGTTTCAATTTTTTTAGGATCAAATTTATTATTATAGTTCCACTTTTTCGCATCAGCATTAAAAAGAGATTTTCCAGGCTTCATTAGAGCCACTTTTTTTAGTGGTGCTATCATTGAAGAAACGCCAAAATTCATTCGTTGCCTTGAACTCTATCTAAATATTCAGCGTCTTGTTCACAAAGATGAAGAGCGTCATTTACAGAAATAGCAGTACAAAATTCCCCATGTAGATTTCCAATAGCCATGTTATGGACTAATTCTGGATCATAATCTTTACCATCATGGCCTATAGAATTCATTGCTGCGCAAGCATCATGCACTAGATAAGTATCAAATCCCATATTGCCTGCCATTCTTACTGTCGTCTCAATACAGACATTTGTAAAAAAACCAAGAACAACGAGCCGTTGTATGCCTGCTCTTCTTAAATCTAGTTCAAGCGAAGTTCCAATAAATCCGCTATTAACATCTTTAACAACTACAATATCTCTTTCTTGAGGATTCATTCCTTCAATTTGTCCACCACTTTCTAGACTTAGGTTCAAAGGCGATCCTTTTTCTCTTGAATTATGCTTTGTAAAAGCAATTTTTCGGTTTGACTCCCTCCATCTATCAAGAACCTTGAGAATATTACTTTCTGCTAAAGGGTTATTTCTTCTTCCTTTGGGCCCGCCATAGTAAAATGTATCATTAACACCTTTCTGAACATCAACTAAAAGTAAAGCTGTTTCATCCTGAAATTTTCTTATCATTAAAGCCTCAAAATATTAAATAAAGTAACATACTAAATATTCTTTGATTTGTCTAAATTCAAAATATTTGATATCAAATACTTTGAACAAAAGAGACTAAAAACTAAAGTCGCATCATTAAACTACAGGTGAATTATGGTAGAGAAAATTGTACTTACTGGAGCTGGCGGAAGGTTAGGCTCATATATTAGAGAGCCCATTTCTAAACTTTGCAATAATCTTATATCAACTGATATTAAAGAAAATATCGGATCATTATATAAAAATGAACAATATGTATACGCAGACTTATCAAATTTTGAGCAGATTAATCGGATAATAGAAGGAGCTACGATGGTTTGCCATTTTGGTGCAATTGTTGATGAACTCCCTTTTGAAAAATTATTAGGTCCTAATTATATAGGTTCATACAATGTTTGGGAATCATCAAGAAGACACAATGTAAAAAGGGTTATTTATTCTAGTTCAATTCATGCTGTTGGAATGAATTCTAAGTCAGTAACATTAAAACCAGATACACCCCATAGACCAGACAGCTTTTATGGTTTAGCAAAGTGCTTTACTGAAGATCTAGCTAAAATGTATTTTGAAAAAAATGGTATTGAGGCTGTTTGCTTAAGAATTGCCTCATGTGCTCCGGTTAATACAGCAAGAAGTTTATCTAGTTGGTTATCATATAATGATCTTATCAAGCTGATTACAAAATCAATTGATACGCCCTACGCTGGATATACTATAATTTATGGAATATCTAATAATGATAGAAAAAATGTAGATAATTCAGATGCATCTCATATAGGATACATTCCAGTAGATAATGCTGAAGTATTTGCAGAAGAAATTCTTAAAAAAGATTTAACAGAAGAGTTAAGCGACAAAGGTAATCAATGTCACGGTGGTGCATTTGTATCAACAGCTCTAGGAGTTAGCCCTATGAAAAGAATGAAAATCATCCATGATCCAAAAGTAAAAAAATAAACTAATATGAGTTACCTTTTTAAAAAAGCATTAGTTAGGAAACCTTCGAAGAGTATTGTAAATGGTATAAGCTCTTCAGGAGAGAAACCAAGTTTTGAGCAAGTAAAAATAGAACATAAAAATTATATAAATATACTCATAGATTCAAAGATTGAATTATTTACCCTGAATGCATTAGAAGATTACCCTGACAGTATGTTCGTTGAGGATCCTGCTATAACCTATAAGGATTTTTGTATTATATTGAGGCCAGGAGCACACTCTCGTTTTGGAGAGCAAACAGTATTTAAAAATGAAGCAAAAGATTACTTTGACGAAGTATTTGTAATTGAAAACGGAAGTATTGAAGGTGGCGATATTCTTAATATTAATGAAAATTTTATTATTGGGCTTTCAGAAAGAACAGACATTGCAGGGGCTGAAGAACTAGCTGGATTATTAAAATCTCTTGGTGCAAAGGTTGAAATAACAAAAACCCCAAAGGGTGTTCTTCATTTTAAATCAGATTGTAGTTTACTAGACAACGACACTATATTGCAGACAGAGAAAATGTCTTCTACTAAATTTTTTAATAAAAAATTTAAAACAATTATTGTTCCTCGAGGAGAAGAAATTGCAGCTAACTCTCTTAGAATTAATGAAAATTTATTAGTACCACAAGGCTACAGAAAAACATGTGAGTTATTAGCTAAAAACTATAATGTAAAGTTAGTTAATGTAAGCGAAATCTCTAAAGTTGATGCAGGTTTAAGTTGCATGAGTTTAAGATGGTAAAATTTATTAATTTTTAATGTCTATCTGGATGTCGACCTTTAAAGTCCTTTAAAATAAATTTAAAAGACAAAATATCTTTTTCATTATCACCAGTTGGACTAAATTTTTTACACAGAGTAAAGGTTTTTGATGGATAATCAATTCCAAGAGGAATAATAATTGAGTCAGATATCTTTGCTATTCTAAGAAAACCTGTTTTCCATTTTGTTACTTTTTTTCTGGTTCCTTCAGGTGTTACAGCAATTAAAAACCCTTTATTATTTTTAGAGTAATCCCCTATTTTTTCTACTAAAAGCTCAGGATTCTCTCTATCAACTGGAATACCACCAAGTTTATTTAATATAATTTTAAAAATAGGAACAAATATTGATTTTTTTGCTAGAAAGTTAACTCTTATATCAATAGAAAGAACCATCATCATTCCTATAATGAAATCCCAGTTTGATGTATGTGGAGCACAAACTATAACAATTTTATTAATGTCAGGTAATGTTCCTTCTATTTTCCAACCAGAAAAATATTGAAGAAACTGCCCAATTAAAGGAAGAATAAACCATCTGTTTGCTCGATACATTTTTGGTACTATAAACTTTGTTTTCTTACTCATAATTTTATTTCTATTTACAAAAGTAGAATTACTTATTGAACTAATTTGCATAACTAGTAAACATTTCATTAATATTTAAAAAAATTAATCAGTTCGTTTATGAGTGAAAGATATTTAAAAATCCTAGAAAAACTTAAAAAAAATGAATTGATAATTCATGATGGTGCGATTGGGACAGAATTACAAAAAAGAGGTATTGTGATGGATGGATCATGGTGTGGCACAGCATCTTTACAAGATAATATCCTTAAACAAGTACACACGGATTATATTCGTGCTGGATCTCAGATTATTACAACTAATACATACGCATCCAGTAGAATAATGCTGAAGTCAGCAGGTTTCGAAAAAAGATTTGAGGAGATTAACCTAAAGGCAGTAAATTCAGCATTAAAAGCTCGAGAAGAAACTGGTTACAAAGATGTCATTATTGCTGGATCTATCTCTCACAGATATCCAATAGCAGATGGTGATACTAAATCTAATGCATCTATCCAAGTCTCAAAACTTGAACTTCAAGAAGCAACTGAAGAAATGGCTTTATTACTAACCAATAATGGTTGTGATATAATTTTATTAGAAATGATGTACCGGCCAGAACGAATGAAAATAATTTTTGACATTGTTAAAAAATTAAATATTCCTATTTGGGTTTGCTTTTCTTGCAGAAAATCAGATAAAGGAGAAATATTAAGCCTAACAGATGAAACTGTAGTTCCTTTTTCTGAAATGATTGCAATTTCAAAAGAATATAATTTTGATGCTTGGGGGATTATGCATACATCTGAAGATATTTTAGGAGAATGTATAAAGATGATTAAAGCTAACTTTAATGGGCCAATTTTAGCTTATCCGGATACTGGGGGATGGATATCTCCTAATTGGATATTTGATTCTGTTATTGAACCTGAAAAATTTAAAGAGAAAGCTAATGGTTGGTTTGCATTAGGTGCCCAAATAATTGGGGGATGCTGTGGTACTTCTCCAGATCATATAAGAGCTCTTGCCACTTTAAAATAAATTACTTTTTAGTCTTTATAGGGTTAACTCTTTTAGGATAACAAGTTTTACAAATCTTACAAATAGTCCCATTGCATCCTCTCGCTGTGCAGTATTCTCTTCCATAAAATATTATTTGTAAGTGAAGTTTATTCCAAAGTTTTTCAGGGAAAAGTTTTTTTAAATCTTTTTCTGTTTGTGTTACATTTTTTCCATTTGTAAGTCCCCATCTTTGTGCAAGTCGATGAATATGAGTATCTATTGGAAAAGCGGGATAGCCAAACCCTTGGGACATTACAACGCTTGCTGTTTTATGTCCAACTCCAGGAAGAGCCTCTAAACTTTCAAAGTTAGATGGAACATTTCCATCATGTTTGGTGATTAAAATCTCCGATAAATTAGAAATAGCTTTTGATTTTTGTGGTGCTAAACCACATGGTCTAATTATCTTATATATATCTTCTATTGGAATTTTACTCATTGACAAAGGATTGTCAGCTAAAGAAAAAAGTTTAGGAGTTACCTGATTAACTCTCTCATCAGTACATTGAGCACTCAGTAAAACTGCAACCAAAAGTTCAAAATGGTTTCTATTTAATAATGGAACAGGTGTTTCAGGATAAAGGCCCTCTAAAAAAGAAATTATATAATTTACTCGTTCTGTCTTTTTCATAACTAAATCACTTAATTTAATTTATAAAAAACTACAACGCAAACTCTAAATATATGAAAAGTTTTTTCTTTTTACGAATGAAAATCTTATCTTGAAATTAAAAAAAAAATAGATAATTATGTAATTATAGAAGTCATCTTAGGTAAGGTAATATGAGTACTAAGTTAGCACCAAGACCAGCAAATGAAGATCAAAGAGTAAAAGCTGTTATAAAGACAGGTCTTATAGATGCTCCTGACAATACTGCATTTCAGGTTTACTGTGAATTAGCAAAAGATATAACTGGTTTTGAATATGCATCCTTCAGCTTATTTGATGCTGAAATGCAATGTAGCATAGCAAAAGTTGGAGGAGATGATGAGGAACCTGGCAGTAAAGGTTTGAGACACGAGAATAATATTTGTTCATACGTATTATTAGACACTGAGCCTTTACTTATGAAAGATATGAGTAAAGATCCAATCTGGAAGAATCATCCAGAGTTTTTAAAAGGAACTGCTGAATGGTATGGCTATGCTGGTTTTCCAGTAACAAATAAAGATAATTTTGCGCTTGGAACTTTGTGTTTAATGAATAGAAATCCCAAAGCATTAAATGAAAATCAAATTTCATTAGTAAAAAAAATTACATCAAATATAGCACTTCTAATTGATTCTCAGGTAGCTCAAAAAGAAATCACTTCACAAAAAATTTTAGAGGCTCTAATAAGTTTTCAAAAATATGATGAAAATCTTACCATTAATGATTTTAAAATGTTTATTTCAATAATTTCTGATGTTTCAATTGATAAAGCCCAAGCCTCTAATCTTATAAAAAATGGTGTATGTAAATTAGATAGTAAAGGTAATGTTATAATGGCATCGAAAGGTTTAGAACTTCAGTCATCAATGAAACTAGATGTAAAGCCTATGAAGAAAATTAAAATAGCTGGTGAAGCTGCTCAATCATTAATTGACGACATGTTATCAACTATAAAGTAAATTATGTTTGCAAAAGTATACAATTTTAAATTCCCAGGTCTCAGTGAAGCAAAAGTTGCTGCTACGTTTTGTTCTGAAAAATTAGGTAAAAAAATTGTGCCTTTTAACATTAGATCTTTAAATATTTCAATTGGTAAATGTGGAAGCATTTCAATAAATTTAAAATTTGAGACAGGTGAAGACTTAAATAAGTTTGAAGTAAATTCAAAAGAGTTTTTTCAAGATTTAAAGAAGACCTTTGTTTTTAAACAAAGTGATTTCTCAGGGATATATGTCTATAATTATGACTCAGAAATAACTGCTACAGACATTTCTTTAAATTAAAACTTTTATACTAATTCAATGATTGAATATCTAATCGTAGGAAGTGGTTTTACAGCATCTGTTATATGTATTCACCTAATTGATACTGGAATTAATCCAAAAAAAATAACTGTTATTGGACCCACTAAATTGGGACAGGGGAATGCCTTTAATTGCCCTAATGATGAGTATCGCCTAAATGTTCGATCTGAAATAATGTGGATTTATCCAGAAAAAAAATCAGAGTTTACAAATTGGGCTAAGAAAGAAATTATTGATAATGATGCTTTACATTCAGCTGGAAATTTCTATAAGCGCAGTGACTTTGGAAGATTTATTTATTCAAAATTGAGAAAATACTTAGAGAGTGGTGAGCTTTGCCATGAAAAAGAAGTTATAGAGAAAATTCATAAAAATAACGATGGTTCCTGGGTATCTATATTAAGCAATGAAAAAGAATTACATTCCAAAAATATAATTCTTGCTACAGGTAATCCATCTCCACAATGGCCATTTCCTATAAAGAGAGAAACTCTTATAAAAACTGAAAGTTTAATAGAAAATCCTTGGGATGGTCAATGGATAAAGAAACTTAAAAAAAATGATAATATTTCAATAATTGGATCTGGTCTAACTGCTTTAGATTGTTTAGCCAGTCTCAAATCTTACAACCACGATGGAGAAATAAATATTGTTTCACCAAGTGGAAACTTTCCTCCTCCTCAAGCATTGTGGACAAGGAAAAATACACCTATTTGGCCAAATGGGAATGAAGAAAATTTACTTCCTTCTAAATTCTTAAACTTCATGAAAAATTATTTACCATCTGAACCTCTAGAGAGTTCAAAATGGCAATCAGCATGGGAAGAATTAAGAATAGATATTAGTCATAACTGGAACAAATTACCAAATAAAGGAAAATTTGCATTAAAGAAAAGATTAAATTCGACTTGGTCAAGATTGCGATATAGAGCTTCTCCTCAATCAATAAAAGCGCTGAAAGAATTAAAAAACAAACAGCAATTAATAATTTTTAATGGGTACGCTAAAAATATAATTCAGAAAAAAAATTCTTTTAGTCTTTTGTTAAATAACGGAAAATCGATAAATTCAGATATAATTATAAATTGTTCAGGAAAAGGGAAAGATAACTTGAATGAGCAACTAATTAATTCTAAAATTGGTATTCCTGATACTTTTAAAGAAGCCTTAGAGGTAGATGAAAATCATAGAGTTTTATCAACTGATAGAAATCCAAACATAGGCTTATATATGATCAGCCCTGTATTAATTGCAAAATTTGGAGACATTGTTGCTGCTAACAGATTAGCTCTTCAAAGTATGCATCTTGCGTCTATAATATCTTCAAATTAAAGTTAGATTTTTTTAGCAACATGGTTAACAACTATTGAACATTTGTTATAAAATAGAAGGCAAACCTTAAAATCTTTTAAATTATTGATAGAATTTTTGGATATGAGTAATAACTTTAATGTAACAAATGTGTAAAATTAACTTTAATAAGGAACCACATTAACTTTCTCACCTATCTCAAACCTCATTAAATCTTCTGCGATAGTGATTGGTCCATTATAAATTTCTTGAATAGCTCTCAATACCTCCTCTGCAGACATAGGAGGAAAGTTTGGTTTGCCAAGCAAAACCATATGAACTAAAACTGCAAGTTTTGGCTTTGAAAGTGTAAAAATATTTGCTGCTTCTGAAGGAGTGGTGTGGTGTTGAAGAATTGCCGCAACATCATCATATTCTTGTATTTCCTTTCGAGCTGTTCCAAGTGAATGGAAAAGCAAGTCAGCTCCTTTTGCTATTTGTGATACTCGATTGTCATTTTTTGAGTCCCCACTAATAACCACTTTTTGACCAGAATATTCAATCTTGTAGCCCCAGTTTGGTTTAATTGCTTCTCCATGATCTACTTCAAAGGATGTTACAACGATGCCATCCTGATCAAATACTATACCACATTCATCAAACTCTTTTACATTTATTTCCACACCACTTTTAGGCAGTCCCTGGTCTTTAGCTCTAATCTTTATATCATCACCAAATGCTATACGGTGTCCTTCTATTAAATTTAATGTCCCTGACGGACCAGAAACGTTTAGCGGTGATGTACGTGCACCACCTGCTGGTATCCAAGAACTTAACCAAAAGTCTGCAAATCCTACTGTGTGGTCTGAATGGAAGTGTGTAAAAAAGACCTGCTCAACTGAAGATGGCTTTACCTTAGCTTGCACTAATCTTGTTGCTATATTTCTACCTGTATCAAAAAGCAAACGGTGGCCTGCTGCTTCTACTAAAATACTCTGGCTTGCTCTTTTTGGGTTTAAAATTGGTGTACCAGTCCCAAGTGTTGTTACAATAATTTTTTTATGAAGAGACTTTTCCATTCACTAAAGCTTTAGTAACGACTTAGCATTTTCATAACAAACCAATGAACGTTCAGAAATACTGAGTTTAGCGGTTTCGATCCATTCGGCAGTCTCTTCTGAGCGCTCAAAAGGATAATCAACTGAGAACATCACTCTTTCAACTCCTAAAGCATCAATTGCACAACGCATTGGTTCATCAGAACAAACACCAGCAGTGGTACACCAAAAATTTCTTTTAAAATATTCTGAAGGTGCTAGTTCTAACTTTTTTGAACCTCTATTAGAGATTTTCCATCTGCTATCAAAACGCCATAGTTGATAGGGTAAAGTTTCTCCCATATGGCCAAGAATTAATTTTGCATTTGGGTAACGATCAAACACACCACTAAAAAGAATGCGAAGAGCATGAGACCCTGTTTCCACTGTCCAAGACCAAACAGGTCCCCACATTTCTGAATGACCTTGATACATTGCAGGTGTATCAGCTGGATTATTTGGATGGATATAAATGGGTACATCTAGATCAGATGCTCTTTCCCAAAGTACAGAAAAACGATCATCATCGAGATAAGCGCCATTAGTAGTTCCATTAATCAAAGCACCAGAGAAACCCAAATCTCGAGTGGTACGCTCTAGCTCATCAGCTGCAGCACGTGGATCCTGCAAAGCAAGATGTGCAAATCCACCATAACGTTTATCGTTACCCGAAATTTTTTCTGCTAAATAATCATTTAAAAATTTCGCCTTTTTTACAGCTATATTGGTGAAATACTCAGCTTGCACTCCAGGTCCAGCAAGAGACAATACTGACTTTTCTATTCCAATTTTATTCATTTCATTTATCCGTTCGTCACCAAAATCTTCTAATTTATTACGGACTTTTCCAAAAAGTTCTGGGCTAATATTAATTGCTGTATTAGCCCAGTAATCTACGAAATCTGGATGCATGAAGTGTTCCTCTAGAGCAATCTTTTTTTCCATGGAGATAGTTTATCCTTAAGGTTTTTTACTATATTATTTCTATTTAAAATTAATTGCAAATACGATTGAATAGTATAACAATAACTAAAATAAAATATTTTAATCTGGAGGAATTTAATGAAAAAAATTCAAAATTATATTTTTACAATTTTTTTAATACTTGGTTTAAGTTCATTAAGTGCAAATTCACAAGTGAACTTATCTGCTCATACAGCAAGTCCAGGTGGAGTGCCTCATCTAACAATTATGCACTTATCTGATGTTCTTGGTGAAGCTGGAGTAGCTAACTTACAAGTTACAGAAGGTCAGACTTTGACTAATTCGCTTATGACACTTGCCGAAGGAAAAATTGATATGTCAGCGATGCCAATTATCTTACCTTTCTTATTGGATAAAGGGAGAGGTCCTTTTGCAAAACAAGGAGAAAAAGGAGCAGAGCTAGCAGCAAACGTTAGAGCTCTTTATCCTTATAATGCTGGAGGTTTTGGTTTGTTTGCACTTGAGAGTGCAAACATTAATAGCTGGAAAGATATTAAGGGTAAAACAATTTTCAATGGACCGCCTCGAGGTGCTGCACTTGTTAACGCACGCCAGGCGATTGTTCTTGCAAGTGGTTTCAAGGAAGGAGATGACTATAAAGGTGTTCAGGCTAATTGGGGTCAACTTGCAAATATCTTAGTTGATGGGTCAGTTGACGGAGTTGTGGTTCCGCTTACTTTTCCTTCTGCAAGAGTTACTGTAATGCAGTCTGCAGGAAGTGTAAAAATTGTTTCTACTCCAAAAGATATTTTTGAAAGTGAAGCATACCAGAAAGTTTTTAATGCACCTGGGAATATTCCTCTTCAAGTAAAATGGGAAGACATGGGATACAGTGATGGAGTTTCTATGGTTTCTGAAGATGGTGTTTTTAGAGGACTAGGAACAGCTTTTGTTGAATTAGTTCATAAAGATATGAGCTTCGATCTTGCAAAGGCAATTACTGCTGCTCACATAGCAACTTTAGACAAGTTAAAAGCTAAATCCCCCTTCGCTCCAAATATTGGACTTGCTCAAATGGATCCAAAGTTAGCTGGTCTATGTGGCCCAAGTAAAGTCAAGTACCATGAAGGCGCTATAGCAGCATGGGAAGAAGCAGGATATAAGGTAGCTGATTGTGCAAAATAAATAATCTAAAAGATCCGGGAAAATCCCGGATCTTTTTTAAATATAAAAATAAAAAATGAATTCTGTCAAAAATTTTTTTGTAAAAAAAATTGAAAAAAAAAATGATCTTGGTCTCCAAATAGCTAAGGCTATAGCTTTTATTATTGTGTTAGTAGGAATGCTTAATACAATTCCTGCAATACCTGGATTAGAAGAACTAATACATAGTGTAACCGGAAATGATAGAATTGTATTTCGAAAATTTTCCTACGAATATTTTTTTCCAATAATTTTTTTCTTAATGATGCTAGTCGTTTCGCTGAACCATTCATTTTGGCGAGAATATGGACACAAAGGACCTGTTGTTAGAGTTTTTAGTCTATTTATGGACATTAGTTTAATTTTGATGGCTGCATTGATCTCATTGGCTTTTGTGATTGAGATAGATTCAATATGCTTAATAGATCAATTTACAGGTGAAAGAGCTGAACTTATTGCTAAATCTCTTCAAGCTGAAAAAGATTTTGCTTTATTATATGGATTGCCAGAGCCAAAAACAGTAGATGACCCAACTTGTATCAAGCATTTAGGTAATTGGATATTTTTATTAATGACTGCATCACTTATAATTTTTTTAATTTATAATGTAAAAGTCTGGGGATTGCCATTAGTTGCAGTAGCAATGTTGGTAACTATCTACACTTTTGCAACAGTTATGATTTGGTATTTTTATGGTGCAGATGACATCAATAAATATCTTATTACAAAAATTGGTGGTGAGCCGAGACTTTTATCTGATGGAAGACCGGCTGTCAGAGAGATACTAGTCAGCAATGGGCAGGGGCTACTTGGTCGCTTCATGAATATTTTAGTTAATACAGTTTTCCCCTATATAGTTTTAGGATCACTTTTCGGTGTTTCAGCTGGTGGTAAATCTCTAATAAAGGTTGCCTTTCTATGGACTAGAAACTTAAGGGGTGGCCCTGCACATGCTGCCATTGTAAGTTCAGCAATGTTTGGGACTATTTCTGGTGGCCCTATCGTTAATGTTTTATCAACTGGTGCACTTACAATTCCTATGATGTTAAAACGGGGATTTGCAAAAATTTTTGCTGGTGGTGTAGAAGCGTCTGCCTCTTCAGGAGGACAAATAATGCCACCTGTAATGGGAGTAGCAGCGTTTATCCTTTCGGCAATGACCGTAGTTCCATATCGTGAAGTAATAGTTGCCGCTGCATTACCAGCAATTGCTTATTTTGGGTGCTTATTTCTTTCTGTTGTATTTCAAGCAAGAAAACAAAATATTACACCGATAGGAAAAATAACTGAAGACATGATAATGACTGGTGAAGATTATAAAAACTTACTTATGATATTTGCTCCAATTTTATTGATTTTATTTATGCTTATTACACCCAAAGAAGCAGTTGGATGTGGAATTTTTGGAACTTTATTGGGTGTTGAGCAAATTATAGAGAATGGCTCATGTAGAGCAAATAATCTTCCCTGGCTTTTTCAGCTATTTCAAAATTCTGCTGGAGATGCTGGTTCTGCAGGTTGGTGGGCAACAGCTTTACTTATTGTATTATTTTTTTTAGATAAAAAAATTAGAATGAACCCTTCAAAATTAGTTCATGCATTATCTGATGCTGGAATATTGGTAAGTACTTTATACTTGATGTTTCTAGCAGTTTCAGTAATTGACTTTTGTCTCAATTTCACTGGTCTATCAAACTTTATAGCTACTGACATAATACACTTGCTTAGAAATTATGATACAGGATTGGCAAATAATGGTTTTTTTCTTTTTATAGCTCTATTCGTTACTATGGGGATGGCAATTCTTTTAGGCATGGGAATGCCAAGTGTACCTGCTTATCTAAATGTAGCGCTTTTAATGGGACCAATGCTAGTTGGATTAGGAATTGCAACTTTTACAGCCCATATGTTTATATTCTACTTTGCAGTTGCTTCAGCTATTACTCCACCAGTGGCAATAGCAGCATTTGCTGCTTCTTCATTAACAAAAGCAGATCCCATGTCCACAGCATTTTCTGCTGTTAAGTCTGGAATAGTAATGTTTATAA
>ERZ802830.1693-NODE-1693-length-20790-cov-84.5967_pt1 | contig 20790 bp, 19 predicted proteins | sample MGYA00345654_ERZ802830 | MGnify/ENA primary metagenome ERZ802830 (study PRJEB30503, sample SAMEA104212375) | marine metagenome | biome: Westerlies Biome; feature: [SRF] surface water layer (ENVO:00010504) within the epipelagic zone...; material: water...
ATTGAGGAATTCGAAGCGGCGGGGTTTGCAGGTGTTTTGACCAAGCCGCTCGATCTGCAGTCGCTCGAAAAATTCTTGGCGCGCCTCTGACCGTCGGCCTCGCCCAGCTCATCGCCTATAAAGTTGATTGAAATGAAAGACTTGTGTGTCGGGTGTTGGAAGTGGACAATGGTGAGCAGAGGGGGCGGTAATGACTAGAAGCGAACTCATTGAATTAATGGCATCACAGCAAAATCAGCTGACATCTAAGGATGTTGAGTTGGCGATAAAGCTAATGATTGATCATATGGCCGAGTCGCTTGCTTCAGGCGAGCGCATCGAGATCAGGGGCTTTGGTAGTTTCTCTTTACACTACAGAGAGCCGCGTCGAGGAAGAAACCCAAAAACGGGCGATGCTGTTGAGCTCGAAGGAAAGCACGTTCCACATTTTAAGCCAGGAAAAGAGCTGAGGGAACGCGTAAATCGTTCAATCAAGGCGGTATTCTAATGCTCAGCTGGCTCCGTGCCGCGCTGACCCTGACGACGCTTTGTCTATCGATCTTTTTGGGCGCGATCTTCGCAAGTCAAAACACCGGTCTGATCCCACTTGTCCTGTTTACAGTGACCCTGCCCGAGCAGTCGGTGGCGGTTTGGCTACTTGGCTTTTTAATTCTAGGTGTTGTTGTTGGCAGTCTCATAAGTTCGACGCTTGTGATGACACAGCGCGCGTCGTTGATGTCGCTCAGGCGGGAGAATTCGAAACTGCGGCAGCGCTTGGATAAAGACGTGTCTAATGGCTGAGCCGAGTACGCTCCTCCTGGGGTTATTGTTTTTGGCCGTAGCAGCAGGATGGGTGCTCGGCCGAAGTGCATCGGCAAGCGATAAGGGGGAGGATAAGAGCCCACCTTCGCAATATTATCTTGGCCTGAACTTTTTACTCGATGGCGAACAGGAATCCGCGCTGAAGGCCTTTAGCGATGCGCTGGCTGTGAACGCTGAAACGTTTGAAACCCACATCACATTCGGCAGTTTGCTCAGGAAACGAGGTGAGGTGGACAATGCCATCAAAATTCATCAGTCACTGTTGTCCCGAAGCAAATTACCTGACGTTCAGAAGAACCAAGCTCATCTTGAACTTGCCAAAGACTTTATCGCAGCAGGCTTATTAGACCGTGCAGAGCAGCTGTTAAAAGATCTGATCGACTTGTCGGTGGATCATCAAGCCGATGCCAGGGTGTTACTCATCGACGTATATGAAGCGAGTCGTGATTGGGTGCAGGCGCGACAGCTCGCCGAATCTCAGCTTGTGGAAGTCTCTTCTCAACAGGAACCGGCCGCCGTCGCCAGAGCCTCTGCCATCCGAGAGAAGTTGGCGCATTACTGTTGTGAGGCCGCCGAAGACGATGATATGCGGGGCGACACCGAGTCCGCTGGGCGTTTGGCGACTGAAGCATTGAACTGGTGTGACGACGCTGTCTGGCCTCAGATTATTTTGGCAAGGCTGGATCATAAGGGCGATAAGGCACAGGAGGCGTATGATCGACTAATGCGTCTAGCGCAAGCCTCGCCTGATCGATTGCCTGAGTTTATTCAGGATCTGCTGGTGGTCAGCGATGAGATTGACCGTCGCGATGATGTGACAGACCTTCTGTCTGCATTACTCGAGCAAACGCAGGATCCACAAATGAGAGTCATTGCTGCTGAAGAATATCTAGCCCGTGGACAGCAGGCGCGAGCGCTCGACGTTATCAAACAGGGCTTACTGACCCAGCCGAGTCCAAAGCTGTTGAGACAGGCGATTGAGCTTTTAGGTGAGGACGTGGTGAGCCCCGAAGTTATTGCAGGCGCCCAGAGGCTGGCATCGCGCCAGTCCGCTTATCTGTGCGGTGTCTGTGGTTTTCACGGACCGAGCTTCTACTGGCAATGTCCGGGTTGTAAAAGCTGGGATACACTGCACCGCCCCAAACAGTAACTCCGGTGCTCGATGAGAATGATATGTTAAGTCCGTTAATTGTCGCCCTTGATTATTCGACGCTGGATGACGCCATGGCTTGTGCGCGTCTGCTCGACCCCGCAAAAGTGCGCGTAAAAGTAGGGAAGCAATTATTTACGAACGAGGGTCCGAAGGTCCTAGATGCACTGCATGCACTTGGCTTTGACGTGTTTCTTGATTTGAAGTTCCACGATATTCCCAACACGGTTGCCGGCGCAGTGGGAGCGGCGGTAGACCTCGGTGTGTGGATGGTAAATGTGCATGCCGTAGGTGGCCGTCGCATGATGGAAGCCGCGGCGGAGGCGGTCGAGCGCAGTAACAATCATCAAACACAGCTGATAGCGGTAACGGTTCTGACAAGTATGGATAGTGGTGACCTATCCGAACTCGGAATTAATGAGCAACCAGCAGACTATGTTGCGCGTCTAGCATCCATCGCACAGTCGGCAGGGTTGGATGGAGTGGTGTGCTCCGCGCAAGAAGCACGGTCTTTGCGAGCGCAGTGTGGTGATAAATTCACTCTAGTCACGCCTGGTATTCGTCTACCCGATGACGACGCAGGTGATCAGCGACGGGTCGTTACGCCATGGGATGCAGTAGCGGGAGGGTCTAACTATCTCGTTGTCGGTCGCTCAATCACGGCCGCAATCAATCCAACAGATGTCATCGACAGCATCATAAGTCGCCTCACCCGAGCCTAAGCCACCGTTTTACTGCCTGCCTCTTCACTGATGATGCAGCAAACTAACCAAACTCCTAGTCTGATGTTGAGCGCAGACAGCTCGTTGAATAAAAGCTCGTTGAATAGGAGATACTTTATGCAGGCAGTGCAGATGTTAAAGCGGGGTTTAGACAAGGTGGGGTCGTTGTGGCTGGTGTTAGTCACGGTCCTTGCACTTACGTATTTTTCGGTCAGTCAGGTAAACGCAGTCGAGGCGGTAAATATCAACACTGCTGATGTTGCCACCTTGGCGTCTGAATTGGTGGGCGTTGGGCCAGAGATCGCGAAGCGTATTGTCGAGTTCCGTGAGCGTCATGGTGCTTTTAAGAGCGTTGAGGCCTTAGTCGATGTTCGCGGTATTGGTCCGGCACTACTCGAGAAAAATCTATCCATTTTGACCTTAGAGTGAGAAGGGCTAAGTAAAATTTGGCGGGGTCACGATAATATCCCTGGCGACTTCTGATAGTATCCTCCCCGCCAACACGGGGGGTGGATACATGGATTACGATGTCTTCAATGGCGATGCGGATGGCATTTGCGCCCTGATTCAATTGAGGCTCCATGACGCGCGTCCAGATGCAATATTAATCACTGGTGTGAAACGGGACATTCAGCTGTTAGAGCGCGTCCCTTCAGACTCAGTGGGACGTGTTACAGCGCTCGATATTTCCTTCGATAAGAACCGTGATGACGTGTGTCGACTGACTGAGGCTGGCGCAGAGCTCTTTTTTTGCGATCACCACTACGCGGGCAATGTACCAATGACTGCGAATCTCGATACGCTTATCAGCCCTGCGTCCGACGTGTGTACGAGTGCCCTTGTGAACGGACGTTTAAGAGGCGCCTTTGCCGAGTGGGCCGCTGTCGGTTGCTTTGGCGATAATCTGGATACTACGGCGGACATAATTATAGGGAACCTATCGACAGCGGTTGATCGCGATGCGCTCAAGCGATTGGGGGTTTGTGTTAATTACAATGCCTATGGCTCACAGCCCGCGGATCTTCACTTCCACCCAGCAGCGCTCTTTCAACGGATGCAGCAATACGCGTCTCCCTCCGCGCTGCTTGAAGATGACGCTGATCTCCTCGCTACCCTAACGCGAGCCTATGATTCAGATATGCATGCGGCGATATCAGCGCCGCGCGTGATAGACGAATCAGAGCTGGTAATCGTTGCCCTACCTGATGCTCCATGGGCTCGGCGTGTCAGTGGAGTCTACGGCAATGAGCTGGCCAACAAGTCGCCGGATACGGCTCATGCGGTGCTCACCGATGTTGCCGGAGGCTATCTCGTGAGCGTGCGAGCTCCTCTTACCAATCGGACTGGAGCGGATGAGGTGTGCCGGCAATTCGAATCGGGCGGCGGTCGAGCAGCTGCTGCCGGCATCAATCTGCTGCCGGAGGGTGACTTGGGTCGATTTATCGACGCCTGTCGAGCTCAGTATGGCTAGACTACTCTAATCCCTCGTCCTTAGGAGAGCTTTGATTCGATTCTCGCCAAGGCTTCTATGATGGTGTCGTGATCCGCGATCGAGGCGCTGGGCGGCTGTTTATCCGAATCGGCATCGACGCGATGTAGGTTGAACAGTCCAATGACATTTTCAACTACCGATTTATCGAGGCCTTGTGCGCGCAGCACCAAGGTTCGAGCGGAATATTCAAGGCTGCCGTAAAATACGTCACGCATTTGCCAGATTGGTGTGTTTGCCTGGAATTCCTGTTGATTGATGCCTCGCTGCATAATGGCATCAAATACGCGGACATACTCCCGCACTTGCGGCAGCTGGCGACCCGGCTCGTCATGCCGCATGCCAGCGCGGGACGTGATTTCAACGAGTTTAAAGTCAGTGATCAGGGATTGCAGGTGATAGTGCGCCAACTCGCGCAGTTGCTCCGTGGCAGTGGTATTGTCGGAGATCGCAGCGATTGCTCCTAGGGTAAGTTCTCTCCAAAAACGATCGACAACGGCCTCAAGTAGATCGTGCTTATTTTTGTAATAGAGATAAACCGTTCCCTCTGCGACATCCGCTCGACGCGCTATTTCTGCCATGCGCGCACCGTCGACACCCGACTCGCCTAGAACAGCGGTAGCCGCAACTAAAATGGCTTCTTCACGCGCTTCTAGTCGCTGCCGTTGAGTGTCTGCCATAGCCTCTGCTTCATCATGTTACTTCGTTGCTCGTTTAATGCGGTTTAAGCGCTTGCCGCCACATTTTGTTGCGCCTATAGTGGTGAGTATGCCTCATTAATAATGAGTCGCAATCATTTTAGCGCGGGAGATCACCACACACGATGAGCAAGACAATCAAGATAGGGGGTGCGACCGGCTTCTGGGGTGAGACAGACATGGCTATGTCTCAGTTTTTCTCAGAGGGTGATCTGGATTACATCGTGTTCGATTATCTCGCGGAAATAACGATGTCTATTTTAGCTCGAGCCCGCGCTAACGATCCAACGCTGGGCTACGCGACAGACTTTGTATCGGCGATGGTCAAACCTAATCTTCAGCGCATTGCAGACTCGGGTGTAAAACTCATTAGTAATGCGGGTGGTGTCAATCCAGAGGCCTGTGGTCAAGCGCTACGTGATGTTATCGATGCGGCAGGCTTGAATCTAAATGTCACGGTCATTACTGGCGATGATTTGATGGCAGATCTCGACACCTTGGTTGCAACGGGAAGTACCGAGATGTTTTCGAACGAGGACTTCCCGGCGTTGGACAAGATTGCTAGCGCCAACGCGTACATAGGTGCTTTTCCTATCGCCGCCGCGTTGGACGCGGGTGCGGATATCGTTGTCACAGGACGTTGCGTGGACAGTGCAGTGACACTGGGTGCCTGTATTCATGAGTTTGGTTGGTCTGCATGCGACTTGGATAAACTTGCCGCGGGCTCGGCTATCGGACATTTGATTGAGTGTGGTCCTCAAGTGACAGGGGGCAACTTCACCGACTGGGAGCTCGTCGCCGACACGCTGCACAAAGTGGGATATCCGATAGCAGAAGTATCGGCGGATGGCTCCTGCGATATTTACAAGCCCGCCGGGACGGGAGGCATTGTTAATCGCGGCACTGTTGCCGAGCAACTGCTCTACGAGATTGGTGATCCAGCGGCCTACGTACTGCCTGATGTCATCTGTGATTTCACGGAGATTCAGCTAAACGAGGTTAGTGAGAACCGCGTTCAGGTGTCAGGCGCCAAGGGGCGCGGTGTTCCCGCCACTTACAAGACAAGTATGACCTGGGCTGACGGCTGGCGAGCGGGCACAACGTTTTGGTGTGTCGGACGACGAGCCGCCGACAAGGCGCGTATTTTCGCCGAGGAAGCGCTGGCGCGAACCCGTGCCAAACTACTGGCCATGGGCGCCCCTGATTTTGATGACGTGGCGGTCGATATTATCGGCGAAGAGAGTTTCTGGGGCGCACATGCGACGGCATCTCCAAGCCGTGAAGTCGCGCTAAAGGTTGCGTGTAGACATCAAGATGCGCGGGCTGTCGGTCTGCTGCTGCGCGAGTTATCGGGAGTGGCTCTTGGTGCGCCTGCCGGCATGGCGTTTTTTGCCGGAGCTCGTGCTAAGCCCTCGCCGGTTATTCGATTGTTTTCGACTTTGGTTGATAAGACGTTGCTCAACCTCAAACTGATTGACCAAGCCGGGCAGACTGACTTTGAGCCACCGGCGACCCCGTCGGCTATTTCCCCGTTTACTGAGGCACCTATCCCCGCTCAAAAGGCCTTAAATACTGAACTGGTCGAGGTACCTTTGGAGCAACTGGCCTGGGGACGTTCTGGCGATAAGGGCGATAAGGCCAACATAGGCATTATTGCGCGAAAGCCCGAGTACTTGCCGTGGATAGCTGCGAAATTAACAGCGGATTACGTCGGCGATCGGTTCGCGCACTTTATGACATCTCCCGATATTGACCGTTACTACATGCCGGGCTTGCCAGCCCTGAATTTTCTATTACACAACGCATTGGGCGGTGGCGGTATAGCCAGCCTGAGAAATGATCCTCAGGCAAAAGCGTATGCACAGGTCTTACTCGACACACCCATTGCGATCCCACAACAACTTTTGGAGGCCTGATATGGCAGTGCTTTCGTCAACGGTTCAGCCCGCAAGCGACAGCTTTAAAGAAAACAGATCCAGCATGTTCGAACTGATCGAGCATTGGCGATCACTCGAGCAGCGCACCATTGATGCGTCCAATAAGCGATTGAAAACCTTTAGAGCACGCGGACAATTGTCGCCTCGGGAGCGCTTAGAGCGTCTGTTGGATCCAGGGATGCCATTCTTGCAGATGCACTCGATGGCCAACTACTGTGTCGAAAATCCGGATCGCGATACGAGCGTGCCCGGTGGTTCGGTCATTGTCGGTGTGGGTTTCGTCGAGGGTGTGCGGTGCATGATATGGGTCGACGATTCGGGCATCTCGGCAGGTGCCGCGACCGAGTCGACCGGTTTCGTGTCGACATCCATTCTCGAGATGTGCATGCGCCAGAAGCTGCCCGTTATCCACTTAGTGGAGTCTGCTGGCGCTAACCTGCTGAAGTACAAAGTCGAGTTGTGGTCACGCTTCGGTAACGTATTTCGGGATCTGGCGCGATTGTCCGCAGCTGGCATTCCCACCATGGTAGTGCTGCACGGCGGGTCTACTGCGGGTGGCGCGTACATGCCCGGGATGTCCGACTACGTCATTGGCGTCAAAGAGAATGGAATGGCCGCTTTGGGCGGTGCCGCATTGGTTAAAGCCGCCACCGGAGAAGAGGCAGACGATCGCGAACTCGGCGGTACCGAGATGCACTCAAGCGTATCAGGGGTAGTCGAATATCTGGTCGAGGACGACGCTCACGGCATCTTGAAAGCACGCGAGGTGATGAAAAGCATTGATTGGAATAAGCGTGTCACCACCGTGGTTAGAAGACCTTACGAGCCACCACGATTCCCTGCCGAAGAGTTGGCTGGCGCTATTCCCGTGGATCCTAAAATCCCCTATGACTTCCGCGAGGTATTAGCCCGGCTGGTCGATGATTCCTCGGTCGAAGAATTTAAATCTCGCTATGGTGTATCTACCGTATGTGGTTACGCCTCTATAACAGGGATTAGTTTTGGCTTTATCGGCAACAACGGGCCGATTGATCCCAATGGTGCAACGAAAGCCGCGCAATTTATTCAGCTGTGCGATGCCGCCGATATGCCTATCCTATTTTTTAACAACACCACGGGCTACATGGTTGGTACGGAATACGAACAGGCCGGCATGATCAAGCATGGGTCGAAAATGATCCAAGCGGTATCAAATGCGCGAGTGCCAAAAATCTCGCTCTACATTGGCGCAAGCTTTGGTGCTGGTAACTACGGTATGTGTGGCTGGTCTTATCAGCCCGACTTTTTGTTCGCCTGGCCCAATGCCCGAACGGGTGTTATGGCAGGGCAGAGCGCCGCCGATACGATGTCCGAGGTCGCTCGGGTGGGTGCGGCCCGCAAGGGCCAGCCGGTACCGGAGGATCTTCTTGAGCAGCAGGCGGCAACGATTCGTGCGCATTTTGATGCGCAGGAGGATGCCTTCTTCACGTCAGGTCGCGTCCTCGATCATGGCATTATCGATCCTCGTGATACCCGCAAGGTGTTGGCGTTTTGCCTTGAGACGGTGCTCGAAGCACGCACTCGTGAAACACGAGCCAATGCCTTCGGCGTGGCGAGGATGTAATCATGGCGACACTCCCCAAGACACAAACACTGGCGCTCGATTTCGAACAGGGTTGGTTGACGGTTTGGTTTAATCAGCCTGAGCGGCGAAACCCGTTAACGGATGAGGCCGTAGATGATCTCGCGACTGTCATCGCGAGCATCAAGGATCAACGGGATATCCGTGGCATGACGATCCGTGGCAAAGGTGGCTTCTTCTGCGCTGGCGGCGATTTAAAGGGATTTAACGCCATGGCCAGCGGCGCAACCGACGAGTCGATGCGAATGAGTCGCCGAATTGGACATGTTCTAGCCGAATTAAATGCGCTGCCTCAGGTGACGGTCGCTGTCATTGAGGGTGCTGCCATGGCCGGTGGTCTCGGTGTGGCCTGCTGCTGTGATGTAACAGTGGGCATGCATGATGCAAAATTTGGATTTTCCGAGACTCGTATTGGCATCACACCGGCACAAATTGCGCGCTACGTGCTTCAGAAATGCGGGTATTCGACCGGACGCCGACTCATGTTGACGGCCGCCCGATTTAAGGGTGAGGAAGCCGGTAGGCTCGGTGTTCTGGATTTCGTGGCAACGGACACCACCGAACTGGAACAGATAGAAAAACGCGTGAAGCAAGATGTACTTGAGTGCGCGCCGGGAGCGGTAGCCGCCTGTAAAGCATTAATCATTGGTATGCCGCAAACGCCTGATGAAGACAAAGTAGAGTTTGCCGCGACCAATTTCAGTGATTGTCTGCAGGGTGACGAGGGGAAAGAGGGGGTGGCTTCGTTTGTCGAAAAACGTAAACCCACTTGGCATACGGAGATGGAGTCATGAAAGCACTCACAACCATGTTAGTGGCTAACCGGGGTGAGATTGCCGTTCGGGTGATGCGCACAGCCAAAGCCATGGGCATGAAAACGGTGGCGGTGTACTCGGAGGCCGATGCCAACGCACAACATGTCCGTGAGGCGGATCAGTCGGTTTGTATTGGCCCTGCGGCCGTTGCCGAGTCGTACTTAGGCATCGAGGCCATTTTGGATGCAGCTCAGCGCACGGGTGCCGACTGTATTCACCCCGGGTACGGATTTCTATCAGAGAACCAGGTCTTTGCATCTGCCTGTGAGGCACACGGTATTGAGTTCATCGGGCCGCCTAATGGTGCGATTGAGGTCATGGGCGACAAGGCGCGCGCAAAGAGAGCAATGATCCAAGCTGGCGTTCCCTGTGTGCCGGGTTACCAAGGCGATGATCAGTCTCTGGTTACATTGGTTGCTGAGGCGAAGAGTGTAGGTCTGCCCGTTATGGTCAAAGCTGCTGCAGGTGGCGGCGGACGTGGCATGCGCTTAGTTCATGAGGCGTCCGAACTTGAGTCTGCAATAGGCCTTGCGCAGTCCGAGGCACAAAACGCATTTGGCTCAAGCGAGTTAATTATCGAAAAAGCTGTCGTTCGTCCGCGTCATGTCGAGATTCAGGTATTTGCTGACAAAGCGGGCAATACGGTTTACCTAGGCGAGCGTGACTGCTCCATTCAGCGCCGACACCAAAAAGTAGTGGAGGAGTCACCCTGTCCTGTAATGACAAGTCAGTTGCGCGAGGCGATGGGTACTGCCGCCGTCGAAGCGGCAAAGGCAGTCGGTTATGTCGGCGCTGGGACCGTGGAATTTCTACTGGATGAGGCGGGTGAATTTTATTTCCTAGAGATGAATACGCGCCTTCAGGTTGAGCATCCGGTTACCGAGATGGTGACGGGTTACGATTTAGTGGAATGGCAGATTAGGGTGGCTCGTGGTGAAGATCTTCCAGCGGAGCAGGCCGATATAGATCTGTTTGGTCACGCTATTGAAGTTCGCCTATATGCAGAGGATCCATCGGCTGGCTTTCTGCCTAGCACAGGGCCCATCAAGCTTTTTGCTACGCCTGAAGGTGAGGGTGTTCGGATTGATTCTGGCGTTGAAACCGGCGACGAGGTTACGCCGTTTTACGATGCGATGGTCGCCAAACTCATTACCTACGGTGAAACCCGCGAAGATGCTCGACTGAAGATGCGCAGTGCACTGCGCGATACAGCACTCTTTGGGCCGCTTAACAATCGTGACTTTTTGCTCGACGTGCTGGATAGGCCGGATTTTATTCACGGCGCGGCAACCACTGCGTTTATTGACGATAACTATGGTGATGTGTTTTTGCCGCCAGCAGTGTCAAGTTCCGATCTCGCAGTGGCAGCGGCGACTCAGCATGTGCTTGCCATGGACCACCACCACAGCCAGTCCGCATCCGTGAACGAAGAGTTACTTGATTGGGTCTCCATGGGACGTGTTACCGATACGCGTCGCTATGATCTGGGAGAGCAAACATATGATGTGTCTCTGGTACCACTGAGCGTTGGTGAGTACGAGGTTACGGTAAACGATCAGACACATCATGTGCGCATTACCGACATGGGTGACAGCCATGTGATTACTGAGATTGACGGCTTAGCGCACCGTTATCATTACCATGACGAGGCACCCGCGACCCTGTATCTATCATCAGACAATCTGTCGATGATGCTAGCTGACAGTACCCGTATTCCACCAGAGGCACAGGACGCAGCAGGCGGTGGCACCATTACCGCCCCCATGCACGGACAGCTGCTGTCTATCGATGTCGCGGCGGGGGAGGCTGTCCAAAAAGGACAGCGAATAGCCGTATTGGAGGCAATGAAGATGCAACATGAAATTATTGCACCGGGTGACGGTTGTGTTGTGGAGGTTGCCGCTAGTGCAGGCAAGCAGATTGGTGCTGGAGACGTCATTATGATGTTGGAGCTCGATGAGTAACGGGAGGGCGGCGTTAGTCACCGATCGCAATAGAAAAACGAAAAAGACTGTCTCGTAATGCCGCGCGCAGCGAGCCGTCCGAAAACGGAGCAACAGACAATGCAGCAAGCAACTGACTTCCGAGAGGAGAGCCTGACCTTACTCGCCCTTATCGCCGATTTGGATGACGTCGGCTTTGAGCAGGTGACGCAATTTAAGTCATGGACGATTAATGACGTGATTCGCCATCTCCACTTCTGGAATAAAGCCGTACTGGTTGCGACAGGGGGCGAGACCGCCTTTGCTGAATTCTTCGCAGGTGTTGGCGAGCATATGAGTCGAGGTGGAACGCTTCCCGAGTTTGAGAGGGACTATTTGCAGGGACTTAGTGGCCCTGCATTGCGCGATGCATGGGCTGCACTGGTCGACGATGCCGCCTCTGCGTATTCGGCACTCGATCCGAGTTCGAGAGTGCCGTGGGCGGGCCCTAGTATGAGTGCGCGCTCTGCCATCTCAGCACGTCAAATGGAGACTTGGGCCCACGGGCAAGAGGTCTTTGACGTTCTGGGTATAGAGCGTCAGGAGAATGATCGTATTCGAAATATTGTGGTGCTGGGTGTTAACACCTTTGGTTGGACCTTTGCTGTGCGGGGTGAAACACCACCCGAACTTATGCCTTACCTCGAATTGTTATCGCCCAGCGGTGATATCTGGACTTACGGTGAGTCGCAAGCGGATAACTGCATCCGAGGCGCTGCAGTCGACTTTGCTCGTGTCGTCACCCAGACCCGCAATGTGGCGGATACCGAGCTGAACGTCGTCGGGGACGGCGCTGCGAGTTGGATGTCGAAAGCACAGTGTTTCGCCGGTGGCGCCAATCCACCACCAGAGCAAGGTTCTCGCTTCAAAGCGGTCTGATTATTCTTGAAAGTACGGGTCGTACAGTCAGCGTCTGATGATCGCCCCTTATGGATAGATGATTGTCTGTACAGCGTTGAGGCGTGGGCCGCGACCAACCAGTTTGAGTATCGATTTCTTGATGATCACTTTTTTGACATCTTGCCTCATTGGTATCGGCAAAAGGTAGCAGAGCGGGGGCCCATACTGGCAGATCTAGCGCGTTTGCTTCATCTGAAGGCGGCGCTTGAGGAGGGTGTCGATCGCGTTTTGTGGTGTGATGCGGATACATTGCTGCTGGATCAACAGTGGCGCCCATCGTTGACTCCACATACCTGTTTTGGCGAGGAATGCTGGCTTCAATACGACAAGACAGGTCGCCTCGAGGTGCGCCGGCAGCCCCACAACGCGTTTATGTTTTTTTCACAAACCTCACCCGTGCTCGACTTCCTTAGTTACGCCACCGAGTCCATTATCCGTAGAGTGGATCCAGCACATATTGCCCCGCAGATGGTGGGTCCCAAGTTGCTAAAGGCCTTGCACAGTATTGTTGACTTCGATCTTGAGCCTTCGGCGGGTGCTGTCAGTCCAGTATTACTGGATGCACTCTTGCGAGCCGATAGTCAGGTGGTTGATGTGTTCAGACGTCGCATAAAGTCACCGCCTAAACTCGTCAATCTCTGCGCGAGCTTGTTAGTGGACAAGGCGATTGATGTGCACGAGCTTCGCAGGATAATAGGCGCTCAGTTTTGAACGTCATTCCGGTGTTGCGGCGTTCGCCGGGCAAAGCCTGCGCTGACAAAGGCTATCTGTCATAGTGGGCGGTCCGGGTGAGAAAAAAGGGCGGTTTCGCTGATGACAGATGACGCTATTAAAGTCCTTGTTACAGAGGATATTGCAACGATAACAATCGATCGCGGCGATGCCAGAAACGCCCTGAACCGGGCCGCAATGAGCCAGCTGCGGGATGCAGCGGTTGCGATCTCAGACCGAGAGGATGTGCGCGCTGTGGTTATAACTGCAGTGGGGCCTGATTTTTCTGTCGGTGCGGATTTGAAAGAAGTGTCCGGGATGAAGTCTGACGGCTCACTGTTACGAGCACGGCGCGACGCAGAATTAGGGCAAAAACTGCTGACGGCGATTAAGGATATTCACCAACCGACGATATGCGCCCTGCGCGGGGTCGCCATGGGTGGCGGTGCTTGTATCGCGGCTGCCTGCGATTTTCGCATCGCCACCAGTGACGCTCGACTCGGTCTTGGCGAGGTCAAGGTGGGTATGAATTTGATGTGGAACGCTCTGCCTTTATTCATTGAGCTGGTTGGCTTATCTCGCGCAAAGCAACTGGCGATGTCCGGTGACCTCATGGCGATCCAGCGATTGGAAGATTGGGGACTGATTGACGAGGTATGTACCAGTGAAGAACTTGAAAACACTGCTATGCGGTGGGCTAGACAATACGCTGACCTACCACCCGTAGCGGTGCAAATGATTAAACGCAGTGCTAACCAATATGCGCTTGCACTCAGTGAGGCCACCATGCACATGGATCACGATCAATGGGTGCTTGCCGCACGAAGTGATGATTTTAGAGAGAGCCTGTCGGCGTTCATTGAAAAACGTCCAGCCAAAACAACGGGACATTAAAGCGCCGTTAAGCCTCCAGCAAAGGAAGTACCTTATGCGTAGCAACCTCGTTTCTGGTTTTTGCGATCCCCGTTTTGCGGATGTAGAGACACAGTTCAGTCAAGCGCTTGACAGTGGTTTTGAAACCGGCGCGTCTATAGCCGTTGAGCACCAAGGCCAAATGGTGGTCAACCTATGGGGTGGTCACAAAGATCGAGCGAAAACACAGCCGTGGCGTGAGGACACGCTGGTGAACGTCTTCTCGACGACAAAAGCAGTTACCGCGACCTGCCTATTGCAACTCGTTGAGCAGGGAAAGCTAAGCTTGGATGACCTCGTTGGCGATCACTGGCCTGAGTATGCATGTCATGGCAAAGAAAAAACCAAGGTGAGTGATTTTCTATGCCACCGAGCGGCTATGCATGGTTTTCAGGGCGGCGTCCCTAACCTTGACTATCGAGACTGGGAGGCTTGGACTCAGGCTTTGGCGGCTCAGAAGCCGTTTCGAGAGCCGGGCTCGACGCAGGGCTATCATGCACTGACCTACGGCTGGTTGGTCGGAGAGCTGATCCGTCGAATCGACGGTCGGCTTGCTGGTCAGTACTTCGAGGAAGAAATAGCGAAGCCCTTTGGCTTGGATTTTAAGATTGGCCTAGACGCAGATGCAATAGAACGCTGCGGTGACATATTAGTTGATACGCGCCGTTCGCCATGGCTTCTCATGGTCGTGGCAGCTACGCCCGATGTATTGTTGCCAGAACGGCTCAGAACGCTCAAAAAATACCTGCGTATGGGTGACATGAAAGCCGCCTTCGCGTCGAAGTCCGACGACCCCGGTGAAATGAATACTCGGGAGTGGCGCGAGGCTGATATTCCATCAGCAAGTGGCCATGGTACTGCGGCCTCGCTGGCAAAACTTTTTGGTATTCTCAGCACTGGCGGTACGCGTGATGGCAAGCAACTTCTCGGTGAAACTGCGATCAATAAGGGTTTAACACCCCTGTCTAATGGCCCCGATACCGTCATTTTTGGCGCTCCGATTCGGTTTGGAGTGGGGTACGACCTTGGCTTAGGACTAACCACAGTTGGCGGTCGACCGCATCCGTCGCATATTTTTGGCCACTCGGGTATCGGCGGATCTGTCGCCTTCGGTGACCCTAAAAGCGGTCTGGGTTACGGGTTCGTCGGTAACCGAATGCACAAGCTGAAAGATCTATACAGGACCTCAAACAACCTGACTAGAACGGTATTGGCACTGGTTAGCTAAATCAGCCCCGGGCTGGCTGGTTGTCTGGCCGACCTCGCGCCGGTGACACAGGTGTCCCTTGCCTCAAGGGAGACGGAACAAGTCCTCCACTTCACACTCAAGGGCTCGAGCAATCTTGAGTGAGAGAACGGTCGATGGCACATAGAGCCCATTCTCGATGGCGTTAATGCTCTTGCGGGAGACCCCAGCGGCCTGCGACAACTGTGCCTGCGTCAGACCACTGCGCCGCCGCACAATTTCTAGATTATTTAGAAGCTTTGGATGATGTCTCCCCATATCAGCGAATGGTCATCGCGGGAGGTGGGGGGAGAAGTGATGCATTTGCTTTTAGCATGGCGCAGCAGCATTTTGCACTAGCGCTCTTCAAATGCCTCGACAGCCTGGTTGATCTCCGCCGTTGTATTGGGGTAAAGATAACCGGCGACTAATACGCCCATTCCGATCAAACCAACCAAGGCACCGATGCCTTTGAAAAAGCCGCCTAGCGCCATAGCGCCCAGCATATAAATGCCGGCGCCGACAAATAGTGTGATCACGCCGCCTCGCCGATAATCTACTGGATCTGATTTTTTCTCCTCCAACATTGCCAGCAATTCGTTGACTTTATCGGGGTCATCCACCGTTCTGGCGATCTCCAAAATAGTTTCGCGCTTTTCTTTACCTTCAATGTAAGACCACATAAAGGCTGCGAGCGGGATCACAAGTCCGGTAATTGCGCCAATAATCGGTATCCACATTGCCGACATATGCTTGTAACTCTTCGAAGTAGTGCGCAGCAAAATATCACTCTATAAAAGAGAAGTAAACGTTACATTGATCTGTGGTTTACGAGGCAAAACGCGCTCTACTGAGCGCGGTCTCACGCAGTGAGCTCACCTCAATGTGGCAACATTGAGTCGATTCACCTACGCAAAGTGATCTTTCGAAATCATGGACATGTCGCTTGTGTACCTTGAATAGTCATAAGAGTTACGTACGTCTTTTTGTAAACCAGATCACGTCGGTAACCGCAGTGAGACGCCGACGACTAATTGATGACTCTCAAGCGATGAATCTCTGTTTGCGCGTTAAAAACAGGACATCATTCTCTTTTGTTTTGACGTGCTATGGGCAAATAGCGGTAATGTGCCATATCGGTATCAGAGTCATAGCCCGGACTGTTCTTAGTTTGCTATGGTCTGCGCTCGTTTCGCGGCGCTACTTCTGAATGTCATCTCCCAACTTCGCATCATTGCCCATTTCCCCGCAACAACTAGAGGCATTACAGGGCCTAGGCTATGCCTCGATGACGCCTGTGCAGGCACAAAGCCTACCGCTGATACTCAGTGGAAAGGATGTCATCATTCAGGCGAAGACCGGTAGTGGTAAGACCGCAGCATTTGGTATCGGGCTGCTTAATCGCCTCAATCCGCGATTCTTCGGCGTGCAAGCCCTTGTTATGTGTCCAACCCGTGAGTTGGCAGAGCAGGTAGGGCAGTCAATCCGACAGCTAGCGAGTCGCATGGCCAATGTAAAAACAGTACTGCTCTGCGGTGGTAAGCCATTCGGACCTCAGCGAGACTCGTTACATCATGGTGCACACATTGTTGTCGGCACACCTGGACGTATTCAAGATCACTTGCAGCGAGGCACCCTAGACCTTAAAGGTGTCCGCACTTTCGTCCTTGATGAGGCAGATCGCATGCTCGAGATGGGCTTTGCTGAGGTCATGGCGAGTATTACGAGTCACCTCCCAAAGAATCGTCAGACGATTTTGCTGTCGGCCACCTTCCCGGACGACATAAAAAATATCAGTCGTTCGCTTCAGGAAAAACCGATACAGATCACGGTAGATGCTGAGGTGTCTCATGACGAGGTAATCATCGAGCAGCTGTTTTTTGAGGTGCAGAGGCACGAGCGCGATAAGACCTTACTCGCGCTGTTCGAACACCACCGTCCCCGCAATGCGATGGTGTTTTGTAATACGAAAAAACAGTGTGCGGAGGTGGCGCGATTTTTATCGGATCATGACATTGAGGCGGCCGCCATCCACGGTGATCTCGATCAGCGTGAGCGCGATCAGGTCTTAGTGCAGTTCGCGAATGAGTCCTGTCCGGTATTGGTTGCGAGTGATGTGGCGGCACGCGGTCTCGACATACCGGCGCTTGAAATGGTGGTCAATGTCGAATTGCCACGTGATGCCGATACCTATGTTCACCGTATTGGCCGAACGGGTCGTGCAGGGCAGTCGGGCAAGGCATTTAGTTTGGTGGCGCCGTCAGAGGTCGGCCGCATGAGAGTGATTGAGGACTACCTCGGTAACAGCTGTGTGTGTGATGTCCTCGCCTCGTTAGATCGCGACCCTAATTACGAATTACGCGGCCCCATGATCACGGTGCAGCTCGATGCTGGGAGAAAGCAAAAAGTTCGCCCTGGCGATATTTTGGGTGCTCTGACTGGAGATGCAGGATTGTCGGGCGATCAGATAGGTAAGATTTCGATCATGGATAACTGGAGCTATGTCGCGGTTCATCGCGCTGCACTTCGTCAGGCCATGAACTTCCTGGCAGACGGAAAAGTGAAGGGGCGTGCGGTCAGAGCGCGGCGTCTCAAAACCCAGCACTGATTTTCAACAGTGAAACGGCCCATCGGGACGCTCAGCGGTTCAGGGTTGCTTCTTGGCGTTCTTCATTGCGTCTGAAGTAGATAAAGAAAAAGGTTGTTCTAAAGCGCACGTAAGGCTCTGTAGGTCTGGGTTAAGCTGACCAAAGGCGCAATTTGAGAGAACGATTGCAACCAGAATTTTTTTAAAAAAAAGGCAGCTTGACGCTGCCTTCTCGAATTTGGCTCCGGCTGCTGGGCTCGAACCAGCGACCCAATGATTAACAGTCATTTGCTCTACCAACTGAGCTAAGCCGGAATAGTCTCTAAAGAGGACGCGGACTATACACGTCTCGATTTTCTTGCGTCAAGAAGAAGAGAGAATACAAGTCACAAAGATAATTCCGTTAAGCTATCGGGCACGCACATTTGGACGACTAGACACAGTGGTAAAACAATTCGAACTGCATTCCAGTTATCAGCCTGCGGGAGACCAACCAGCTGCCATTGATCATCTAGTCAATGGTATCGATGCTGGCCTTGCATCTCAGGTGCTGTTGGGGGTGACGGGTAGCGGAAAGACGTTCACCATGGCTAACGTCATTCAAAAGCTTCAGCGTCCCACTATCGTGATGGCTCATAACAAAACGCTTGCCGCGCAGTTATACGGTGAGTTCAAGGAGTTCTTCCCGAAAAATGCAGTCGAGTACTTTGTTTCTTACTACGACTACTATCAGCCTGAGGCATATGTACCGTCTTCCGATACGTTTATTGAGAAAGACGCGCAGGTCAACGATCACATCGAACAGATGCGATTGTCGGCCACAAAAGCTCTGCTAGAACGACCGGATTGCCTAGTGGTGTCAACGGTATCGTCCATCTACGGACTCGGTGATCCCCAGTCTTATTTCAAAATGATCATGCACTTGTCTCGCGGTGAGATCATCAACCAGCGCGGTATTTTACGGCAGCTTGCCGAGCTGCAGTATTCGCGGAATGACTTGGACTTTAAGCGCGGCACCTATCGTGTGCGCGGGGATGTTATTGATATTTTCCCTGCCGACTCCGACGAACTGGCAATTCGGGTCGAATTATTCGACGAAGAAATTGAAAATCTGTGTAGCTTTGATCCGTTAACTGGCGCTGTTGCAGAAAAGCTTCCCCGAATCACCATCTTCCCAAAGACGCACTACGTGGCGTCGAGAGATACGATGTTGGGCGCGGTTGACCTGATTGAAGAGGAGCTCGAAGCGCGCGTGACACAGCTTAAGGAGTCACAGAAATTACTCGAAGCGCAGCGGCTGGCCCAAAGAACACGATATGATATTGAAATGATTCGCGAGCTCGGCTACTGCCAAGGCATTGAGAACTACTCACGATATTTATCTGGACGCGCGCCCGGAGAGCCACCGCCTACACTGTTTGAGTACCTACCCGATAATGCGTTAATGGTGGTTGATGAATCGCACGTCACGGTTCCTCAGCTTGGTGCGATGTACAAAGGTGATCGATCACGGAAGGAAACCCTAGTCGAGTATGGCTTCCGGCTGCCATCGGCACTGGATAACCGCCCCATGAAGTTTGAGGAGTGGGAATCGATGAGCCCACAAGGGATTTACGTGTCAGCGACGCCGGGTCGCTACGAGTTAGAACACGCGGGCGCAACGGTAGAGCAGGTCGTTCGTCCAACTGGCTTGGTCGACCCTATTATTGAGATCAGACCGGCCCTTAGTCAGGTTGACGACCTGTTGGCTGAGATTCGTGAGACTGCGGCGAAGGGTGACCGCGTACTCGTCACGACATTGACCAAACGCATGTCCGAAGACCTCACTGAGTACTTAAGCGAGCACGATGTACGTGTGCGCTACTTGCACTCCGACATTGATACCGTAGAACGCGTTGAAATCATTCGCGACTTGCGCCTTGGTCACTTTGACGTCCTTGTGGGCATTAATTTGCTGCGTGAAGGACTGGATATGCCCGAGGTGTCGCTGGTCGCAATACTGGATGCGGACAAAGAAGGGTTTTTGCGAAGTGATCGCTCATTAATTCAGACCATTGGACGCGCCGCTAGAAATCTAAACGGCCGAGCCATTTTATATGCAGATCGGATGACGGGCTCAATGGAGCGCGCAATCGATGAAACGCAGCGGCGCCGCGATAAGCAGCTCGCCTTCAATAAGGAAAACGGGGTTACTCCTATAGGTATTGAAAAATCCGTAAAAGATATTTTGGAAGGCGCAAGGCGGATGCCGACGAAAGCGCGAGGTGCTCGTGAGATTAAGTTGGAGAACGATCGTATGTCGTTCGCGCAAGATGTTATGAATATGACACCGGCCGCGTTATCTCGTAAGTTGGCAGCCTTGGAGACCGCCATGGGTGAACACGCGAAGAATTTGGAGTTTGAGGAAGCGGCGGCTGTGAGAGATCAAATAGCCGAGCTTAAACAAATAGCCTTTGTAGGGGTTTAGATATTTTCCCGCCGGTTAGTTGTAAAGAAGGTGAGTTGTGAAGACGGTGAGTGGTAAAGAAAAAATGGAAGGGGGCAATGGTACGATAAAGGGTATAGAGATCAGAAAGAGATCAGAAAAAGCGCCCTTATTTGGGACATCGACATGTCAGATATTGACGCTAACGGGTCTAGTCGACTGGAGTTAATCGATTGAAAAATGGGATAGCCGCTGTTGTCATTTTTTTGCACGTTACGGGCTGCGCGCTATCGTCTGACGAGGAGTACATGCGTTGTCTCCAAGCTGCGAATACCGTTGGATCACTTGCCCTAGTGCCGGCAGGTGCGGCGGCGGAAGTGATTGCTGCGGGGGGAGTAGGCGCGGCGTCTGCGCTGACGCTGTGCAACGAGGCTGAGATCACAACCGCGCCAAATAGTTTGGTAGCAAATGTTCCCGGCGATTTGTCGCAGCAAGAAGTGCCTACTGCGCCGCTGCAAGCGCCTAAGCCAGTACCTTCATCAGAGCCAGTAGTCGTTGCGATGCCGATCACGACCGTGACTAGCTTTGTATTTGATAGTCGCCGACTACAGTTTGATGTGGACAGTGCCGATATAACAGATGGCTCAGAGGTCACACTCGCGCCGGTCGTGACGTTGCTTCGTGACTACCCACAGATCAGTATAGAGATCACTGGACATACGTGTTGGCTTGGCAGCGATGAATACAACCTGGCACTGTCGGAAAAACGAGCAGATGCCGTCGCAGATTATTTGGTAGGACGGGGTATTGATGCT
>ERZ802830.1696-NODE-1696-length-20782-cov-13.191_pt1 | contig 20782 bp, 23 predicted proteins | sample MGYA00345654_ERZ802830 | MGnify/ENA primary metagenome ERZ802830 (study PRJEB30503, sample SAMEA104212375) | marine metagenome | biome: Westerlies Biome; feature: [SRF] surface water layer (ENVO:00010504) within the epipelagic zone...; material: water...
ATACTTTTACTCAAATGTAACAACCCCCAATGGAACACCTCTGTTAATCATTAGATGAATTTCTTTTTCCTTTTTCAAACCATTAGGATTATATAGATATTTTACCCTAGCATATTTCTTTTCTGTAAACTTTAAAATAAATATGTTATCTGTTACCAGTGATTTAAACAAACCCCTTATAGTATTTGAATCTTGAATTCCTGTTATATACTGGATCATCCGCCTCCAAAAGTAATAGTTCTGTTCACCGAACAACATAGAGTTTCTATAGGCAAAATACAATTTAATTAGTTCCAATGTTTCGAATCTTTTTGATATACCAAGTTTACAATTTACCATTTTTATCTAATAAAATATATATTATTTAAATGGAAAAAATACGGACTGATATAGAAAAAAACAGAGATTTAAGAAAAATCACTTTAGATCTATATATGAGAAATTTAAGATTACTAAATGGAAATAAAACCTTTGATAATCTAGATTTTCTTTTAAAAAGAAGTGATATAGAGAAAAAACTCGATGAGTTAGCAAATACTACAAAAAGATCTTACATAGCTACTATTATTGTAGCCTTAAAAACCGATGAAAAGAAATATAAAAAAGAGATAGATCACTATTCAGAAAGACTTAGTATTTTAAACAATGAAATAAATGAATTTTTGAAAAAAAATATAAAAACCCCAACTCAAGAAAAAAATATGGTTAGTTTAAAACTATTATTAAAAAAACAAAGAGAATATAAAAAAAGAGTTGAAGATAAAGGTTTATTTCTAAAGGATAATTATAGCCCATCAGAAAAAAAACTAATCAAATACTATTTAATCGCAAGTCTATACACTTTACAGCCGCCCATTAGGTTGGACTACTCACCTATGAAAATAATTCGAAATTTAAAAGATGATGATGGAAAACAAAACTATTTATATATTCGATCTAATCTCAAAAAACAATTTATATTTAATAATTTTAAAACATCAAAAAGTTTGGGCAAACAAATAGTGAAGATTGAACCAGCTTTAAATAAAGTCATAAATATATGGCTTAGAGTAAATACCACTGATAACTTTTTAACTAACAAAACAGGTGGGGAATTAAGTTCCAACAGTTTAGGTAAAATGATTAGTAAAGTTTTTGATATTAAAGATAAACATATAACTTTAAATACCATACGTCATATATATATATCAGATAAAATAGATATTGATAGAATAAAAAGAGAAAATGAAGAAAAAGAAAAACTCGCAAATTCAATGTTACACAGTGCTGGGATGCAAAAGCACTACGCAAAACACGATTAATTTTTTATTTAAATAAAAAAAATAATATATAGTATGTTTGATTCGACAGAACTAATATTATTTTTTTTTATCTATACACGAGATATGAAGTATTATGGAAATAAACTCTATAACTTTATTTTTCCTATTCATTAATGAATTGATATAGTTCTTCTGGAGTAAGAGCCAATTCTTTAAGTTGTTGTAGAAGGTCTTGGTGTGATTCCATTATTTTTTTCAATTTATCTTTTTCATAAAGTGCTGGAGAGAACCATATAAGTTCTTCTGATTCACCACCCATACGTTCAGGGTAGTGAAAATTGAGGGTAGCATTATACACAGGGTCAGGGATATGTGGCGACCCATCTGCGTGGGGGCAATAGTTTTTTGGATTGTAGAATCTATCAAATTTGGCTTGAAAATTTGGACCATTAACTATCTGTTGAAATTCTTTAAGAGCTTCTTCCAAACCCATACATCCGATACGTATATTCCAAGCTTCCATCGGAGTTTCAAAGGAAGCGATAAAAATACCATTAACTTTATAATATGTATCACCTCTGGAACGAGCGTTTTCCAGTTTTACACGAGTATGTTCTCTGAGATTAAAGTCTTCTATATTATGAAGTCTGTAGGGCGACCTACTCTTTACCTTGAATTTCATCGGTTTTGTGCTGGTCATTTTGAGATTTGAATCAGATTAAATTCGGAGAACGGCAATCAAATTTTTTTCCTAACCGCCCCACAAGACTTTTCTTGAATGGAAATTTGGACTATTAATATCTTTAGCAAATTTGTTTTTTGTTCTAGCTAAGTAGTTTTTCTGTCTTTTTTTATCACCATGATTTAAACTTTTTGGTAGTAAACCAGTTAAATCTTTAAAATGCTGGTATCTTATATCACCAAAGTGGATTATTTTACCATTAACTTCGACCATTAACTTCTTATTTTTTTTTGTAGATCTCATATAAGTAAATTTCATCTTTACGGTATATTTAGAAAATAAAAAAATAATTTAAAAATATGAAAATATTCGGATATTGGAATGATAAACTATTACCAGATTTTATTAAAAATTCAATGGAGCAGACTTTAAAAAATAATCCAGATTTGGAATACGATGTTTTTGATAATGAACAAGCCAGAAGTTTTTTATCAGAACATTTCGAACCCAAAGTTATTAAAGCCTTTGATAAATTAATACCGTGGTCATTTAAATCAGATTTACTTAGATTTGCTCTATTATATATTTATGGCGGTGTATGGTTAGATTTAAAATTAATATTGAATCCGATGGATAAAGAATTTTTTTTAAGGGATTATAATTTTGCTATTGCTATGAAGAAGGTAAAGTGGTTAGATTGTCCTAAAGCTGAAACTAGTTTTTTATATTTTAGAGAACCTAAAAATGAAAGGTTATTAATGGCTATTGAAAAAATTGTTGAAAATTGTGAAACCAACTCTTACGGTCCGAACCCTCTTATGGTAACTGGTCCAGGATTACTTGGTTTTTGTTTAAAAGATTTATCACCAACTATGAAATTTTACGCAGAATGGAAATTACAAAAAAAATATACACGAGAAGAAAAAATAAGATATTTCAAATATACTGATTTAAAAACCAAGACTGTATATATTGATAATTGTTTAGTTGATTATTACGCCAATGAAAATAGAAAACATCAAAACTATTGTAATATGTGGAAAAGAAAAAAGATCTATAATTAGTTCAAATAATTATTTTTAAAAATAAAATAATTTGATATTATATAATGTCTGTTTATAGTCAAGGTGTAAAAACTAGGGACGTAGATCCCAATACTTTCAATCAATCTATTGCTACTTTTAAATTACCAGCGAATGCTGTTTTATATCCAAACTTAAGACTTTTTAATATCGGTTGTAGCGATCCAGCTAACACAGGTAAACTTTACAATCAAGTAGCTGGTTGTTATTCACTATTAAAAAATATTGTTTTAACATCGCAGGGTATGGAAATTGATGCGTGTAGAAATGTTAATAGATATTTAGCTTTTACCCAGTTTAATAATTCAAATGAAAATAATCTATGTGTTGAAGCTTTGGAATCAAAAAATAACTTTGGATTTGAATATTCAGTAACCAACTCTGTTCAGGTTCACGGTGTAGATTCCACAGCTGTTGTAAATGTCCAACCAGCTTCTTCAAATGGCTATCTTGATTTACGTAAAGCTTTACCTATTTTAAATAACATTTCTGTTTTACCTACAAATATACTTAAAAATCTTGTTTTAACTATAGAATTTGAGCTTGATTCTTTAGTTGTTGTTAAAAACCCAGGAATTAATTTAGTTGTTGAAAGACCTATTTTAATTTATGATCAGGTTGATGATCCAGCCAAAGCCTTACAGTTGGAGAAAGCTTTCCAGGGGGTTGTATGGAATAAAATTGAACACGACCAGATATCGGTAGCAAGTAACGCCGACGCAGGGGCGGCTAATGGTATCACGGCGGCTTCAAAAGAACAGGTTATAGCCCAGAGATTAGAAATGTTTTCAAATAAATTCATATCAAGAATGTTAGTATCAAAAATGTTCCAGGATAAATCAGTAACTTTAGCTAAACACACAGGAAATTTAGGATCTATAGCCTGTAACTTAGAGAAATTTAATGTGAAAGTCGATGGTGCGAGAATCTTCCCAGCGGATATAGAAAAAGAAAATACCAGACTCGCTTTACTCTGTGATGCGTATGGTGAAATTAATATGCCACCTTATGGTAACAATGCGACAGTTGGATTAGATGATCCTCACGTTAACGCTGTAAATGTTATCGGAGTTCATAAACTATTAAATGATAAACAGGGTAAATTTGTAGGTAACTTAGCCTATTACGGATTCGCCTTAAATTCCAAAGTTCAGGATGTAGAAATTAATTTTTCAAGAACAAGTTTACAGGTGGCGACAGCTGCTGAACAGCCTAACAACCCTTCTTTAGCAGCCTTAAATATCCATGCTTTCGCTGAAGTAAGAAAAGCTTTAAGCGTCCAAAAAGATGGATCATTTAGAGTTGGCTATTTATAACCAAAGTAAAAATATCTTTTGTTTAAAACATATTTTTATTTTATTTAATTAATATAATATGAGTTATACGACTACGTACTTAGAATTAAAAGAAAATTCAGGGTTAGCGGCCAACAATGCCCCTGGTGATTATAGTATCCAGTTGGCAAAACCTATTTTGTTGACTGAAGGCACACAGATTAGTTTAAAATCAGTTTTTATTGATGCCGAGAGCCAGGCGAACGGTAGAATTTTTATAGATGCTGATCCAGAATCTGAAGACGTAGGAAATCCAGTTAAAACAATTGAAATTTCTTATGTTCCCTATTTTGTAAATCATGGTAATACCTTTGGCAAAGAATTTGTAACATTTGATAAAAATGTAGATTATTTTGATGGACGGTCCTATTTTTTAACAGATTCTCTTGAATCAGGCCACGGCACAGATTTAGATAGAATTTCAACTTTATTCCTACAATCAGCTAATAATAGACCGATAAGTAAAATTTATTATAAGAGGGATGACGGATATGGAAAAATTTCCCAGTTTATTTTTGAATTTGATTATGTAGATTTATCTGGTGCTAAACAAACCTTTAATTTTACTATTCCTTTAAGTTTGATGGAAAAAAAGGGTTGGACCTTTCAACCCTATGGTTCTGGGGGCAGTGCTTTCCCTATAACATTTGAACCAGAAGATCTAACCCCATATACCAATATGTTTCCTTTAATTTGTAAAAGGGGGTCATTTGTTCCATCCTTAACAAAAATACCTAATCCAGCTTTAGATCCAAACGGTAAATATTACGATTATAATGATGGAGCTACTATAATAAGGTCTTGGGGTGTTGATTTTCTCGGAGATCAAACACGTCAACCCATTACCAGTGATAAAACAGTTTTAACACCTAGAATATATACATCTACTTTTACAATCCAAGGAAATAAATCCTATTCACCACAAGATTTAGCAGATGAGTTAACGAGATCTATAAATCAAATTCAACCCAGTCAGTCGGTAGTTCAAGCCCAAAACTTTCAATCAGGTGATAATCCGATGCTTCAATCAACTTTAGCTTTATATAAACAAGGTAAAATTAAAAATCCTGTAGAACAAATTGACCCAGGAGCAGCTACTAATCAACATCCTTTTTTTGTAGATCCAAGTGGAACGAGAATTTTACAATTTAATCAAGATTTTTTACCAGCAGGTAATAACCCAATTGACCCAAATCAATATGATTCAACCCTACCCAATTACTATATAGGAACGCCTCAGTTTGCGATTTTATTTGATGAAGCGAGTGGGGCGGAAGGTTCATTTAGAATCGACACCATGCACGGCTCTATATTCAAGTCAACAGCTGGGGGAACTAGTGCTGGTCAAACAATAATTAAAGAGGTTAAAACAGGTAATGTAAAAGTTCAAGAAGGCGGAATTAATGCTCACTATTTTGCTGGTAGGAATTCAGGTATAGTTTTAACTAATTTATTACCAAAGGATTTATGGTTTGGAACAATGGGATTTAATCAAAATACATTATTAACACAGTTCCCAGCTGTTGATACACCCACAAATACCTTTTCCCAATTCACAGAGGCTACAACATTTACTTGCCCAATTCTTAAAGATGGATTAAATGTTACTACAGATACGATAGGTTTAGATGTTGTAGTAAATAACTCTGGAAATAATTTTGATATATTAGCCTTACCTGTGGCAGATACAATTCATAAAAGTCACGTCGACAATACTGTTAGTGCTTTTACAGGTTTGGATTATTTACAAAGAGAGATAGCAGTTACTCAAAGAACCCCAATTGTAGCGATAAATAATTTTGTGGGAAATCAGGGAGCAGCACCAGAAGGATATTATTTAGTTGAAATATCTGGATCTGTTATTAAAGCTAATATAGTTAATGCTGGCGGTTATTCAAGTAAAATAATGGGAATCGTTTCTAGATATTATAATTCAAATTCTTTTACAAGTTCTATTGATGGAGAAGGTTCATTTAGTTTTGTTCATAAAGGTGAACCAGAATTATTAACTAATTTAAGAGTTAGAATTTTAGATCCTAATAGAGATTTAGCCTCAGGATTAGATACAACTAAAAATGTTTTAAATCAGGAAATAGGTAAAACCACGATATTTTTACAAGTAGATCAACCGCCAGAACAATAATCGAAAATAATAAGTTTAATTTATTATTTTTTTTTATTTTATATATATATAAAAATGTCGAATCACGGATTATTTCAACAATTATCAGCCCAAACTTTAGCTATAGGGACTTTAAATGATAATCAATCTACAGGACACGAAAAAATAGATGCTAATAATACACAATTAACGGCTTTAAATACTAAGTTAGATTCTTTTTCTGGACATACAAATAATACTATTACCTTAGGAGATGGATCAACACAATTAAGAACTGTTCCACTCGGATATGATAGATCAAACGGTAAAGCAGTTTCATTTTTAGTGGATGCCGCTGGACACCAACAGGTTGATGCTGTGGATGTAACAGCTAAAATTGATACCTTGGCAGGTGCTGGGAATAATAACATAGGAGAAGGATCTTCTAAATTACAGATTTATAATTATGGTAGAGATGTAAGTGCTGGAAATTTTAAGCCTATGGTTGTAAATAGCAGTGCTGAACAAATTGTGGCTTTAAGTGCTGTAGATAATGCCGTTCTTGATACGATCGCTACAAACACCGCAAATATAAATGTAAACGTAGGAGATGTAGAAATAAATGTAGCCGACTTAGAAACTTTACAGACCGCAACTAATAGTAAACTTGATACCATTGATGCTGTTTTAGATACGATCAAACTTGATAGTGCGGCTATTAAAACGGCTGTTGAATTAATAGATAATACTGTAAGTGGTTCAGAACTTCAAGTAGATATTGTAGCAAGTGCCTTACCATCAGGTGGAGCAACCGCAGCAAATCAAACAACTTTAATCGGTCACGTTGATGGCGTTGAAGGTAAGTTAGATACTTTAGAAACTACTTTAACGGCAATTGAAACCGATCAGGCGGCGTTAGAGGTTTTACACACGGCGACCAACAGTAAACTTGATACAATAGATAATGTTCTTGATACAATCAAGACAGATAGTGCGGCTATAAAAACAGCGGTAGAAATATTAGATAATACTGTAAGTGGTTCAGAAATCCAAGCTGATATTGTGTCGAGTGCCTTACCAAGTGGGGCGTCAACTTCCGCTAATCAAACAACTTTGATCGGTCATATGGATGAAGTTGAAGGCAAGTTGGATACTTTGGAAACTACCTTAACGGCGATCGAAACTGATCAGGCGGCTTTGGAGGTTTTACACACCGCAACCAACAGTAAACTTGATACAATAGATAATGTTCTTGATACAATCAAGACAGATAGTGCGGCTATCAAGACAGCTGTAGAATTATTAGACAATGCGGTATCTGGGTCAGAACTTCAAGTAGATGTTGTAAGTGTTCCAACAACAACCGTAACTGGAACTGTAACGGCAAATTTAAGTGCTACAGATAACGCTGTTCTTGATGATATAGCTCAAAAAATAGGAGATGTGGAAACAGCCGTCCAGGCGATAGATGATATAGTAAAAGCAGAAGACGCAGCCCATTCGAGTGGAGATAAGGGAGTTATGTTTTTAGGAGTTAGACAGGATTCACAGGCAGACTTTGGAGCAGATGGCGATTATGTTCCCCTTTCAATTGATGCGGATGGTAAACTAAGAGTAGCGGCGGCGGCGGCTTCAGGTGGAGCTACTGAGGCAAAACAAGATGTATTAGAAACTACTCTTACGGCGATCGAAACAGATATGGCAGCCATTGAAGTTTTAATTACAGCTACAAATTCAAAAATAGATACCTTTGACGCTGTTCTTGATGCCAGTTTAGTTAAACAAACAAATTTAGAAACTTTAATTACGACCCTTGATGGTGTTCAGGATAATGTTTTAACTAAGTTGGGAGAGGTTGATGCGGTTCTTGATAATATTAAGGTGGATACAGAGGCTATTGAAACCGCGGTAGAGGCTTTAAATACAAGAGATTTATTAGCAACAAGTTTAATAATTGATGGTGAAAGTATAAGTTCAGGTGGCGGAACTCATACCACAGGATCTATTGAAATAACAAAAAGACCAAAGGGGGATGGAAAATTACTTTTCTTGATAAGAGTAGCAACAGTATCCCCAAGTGATATAGCAATAAGATTTTTAGCAAGTGGCGATAATAGCAATTTTTTTAAATTACCTTTATCATTTCAAACAAATGAAAATACTGATACTGGTGTAGGAAGAGTAGCAACATTATCGTTTGTTCCAAGATATTTGAAAGTTGAATTAACAAATGGGAATTTTAGTAGTGCCTCTACTTGTTCAGTTCATATGTTTAGTTAAATTATTAATTTTCCGTTTTTTTTTGAATTTTTTTTTTATATTATAATATATAAAATGAAAAGTTACGAAGACACTTTGATTAGGCTGTATGATAATGGGGCGAGTTCATCAAAAGCTGGATTAGTTTTTGATAATAATTTTAATCAAGACATAGAAATTAACCCTGGTGCCCAGATAGCCTTTACCAGTTTAAGTATTCCCCATAATAATAATTCGATTATAATTGATGGATCAAATGATCAGTTAGACTTTCAAGTTACTGGAAGTGCTGGGGGACAATTTCAAACTTCTTTACCACATAGACCTGATGGAATTACTAAAGATAATGCCGATCAGTTCTTTAGAGATATGACCGATGTGATGAACGCTCAGTTAAGAACTATAAACACAGCTACAGGAGCGAATAATACAAAACAAATAGGACAGAAAATTTTAGCCAGACCAAACAGTCAAGAAAAGAAAATGGAAATTGTATTTAAACATGGAGGCACAACGGCTGTTAATAGTAAGGCGGCGACTGATCACCCAGGAATTCAAGAAGTTCACGGCTTAGTAAATCAACAGCGACCAAGAGTGAGTTCGGCTGATGGCACAAACAGAGCCTGGAAGAGAACAGCTGGAACAAGTGCGATAGATATAGGACCAGATGCTGGTGGAGTGGCTGGATATGTTGGACACACTGAGCCAATCAATACAGCTTGTGGAGTTTTTGATGCCTATGTTTTAAATTTGAAATTCGATGATACAAATGCTGGAACAGGCGATGCGAATAAATGTGGTTTGTTTATAGGTTTAACTCAAGATTTAGATAAACTTAAAGCTGGAACATTAGGTAATGATGATTGTGATTTTGCCATAAGAGTTCAACAGCCTAAGAGAGCTGCTGATGCGGCTAATGATGCGAATACTATTCAAGTGAAAACCAGTAAAGCGACGAACTTTGTAAATTCAACTTTCCATATAAATGAAGCTGAATTAAATGCTATTATTCACGGAGGTGGTGGCGGTGTAGGACAACAATCCGATTTAAGAGATAATCCAAGACTCGGATTTGTTGTTGAAAGTGATGCGACCAATTCAAGAACCAGTTTGAAATTCATTAAATACGAACAGTTGGGAGCGAATGGATTAAATCCCCAAACATTTACTAGACGCTTAATGGCTCAGATTATAGATTTACCTTTGAGAGATCCGTTAACAAATAAGGATCTGTTATATTATCCAGTCATAGGTGTACTGGGTTCAAGATTAATGAGTAGTGTTGATGCCAGTTTTGTAAATGATGAAGCTTTTAATATGTGGGGAAATGTAAGATATAATCCAGATCCCTTTAGACTTTATCAAGATAACTTAAATGATAATCAGGGATCATCCAACACTGATAATGAAAATGCTTTAACAGATCCATATCCGATGGCGAGTAAACAGATAACAAGCTATAATGTTACAATACACCCAGATGTAGCTAAATTTTTGGGATATACTGGAACTCAATCAGGTGGAGTTCTTGGACCAATTATTGCTCAGGACGCAGACTTTTTAGCTGGTTTAGCTTTCAGCCCAATAAATAACGCTGATACTTTCATTGTGGAAAGCTTATCATTACCGCTCAAAACGTTTGATGGTTTAACCTTGTTTGAAGACCAGCCTGGACAATTACAACAGTTCAGTAGAAGAAATGTATTGTATTATATTCCAGAGAGCGAAACGATACTTAGTGAAGATACTGGAATTTTACAGTATGAATCACCAGAGAAGATCTTTTTAGATATACAGAATAAAAACAAGATGTTAGTTAGAAATTTAAAAATCCGTGTAACAGATCAAAATTATGTAGCACTTTCAACTCACGGCCCATCTTCAGTTGTGATAGTAATCAGAAACTACAATTAAAAAAATAAATTTTATTTTAGCCAAATCATTGATTAAAATAAAATTACTTAGAAATGATTAAAAAAATAAAAAATAATGAAATAAATATGAAAAATGCTTTAAATAGCCATAATTATTACTATATAAAGAATAAAATTATAATTTTATGAACCTTTAAGTCATTATTTATCATATTTAAATCATTTTTAGGTTTTATTTGTTAAATTTTCTATTATTTTTTATTATTTTAATCAAATGAGATTCTTTTTATTCAAGAAAATCTATCTGTGGTTAATTATATTTAAAAAAAAGTATGATATAAATAGTAGATAAAAATGCCAATGAATAGACAAGAGTATCTACAGTATCAAAAAGATTACTATTATAGAAATAAGAATAGAGCTTATACTGGAAAAAACTGGGAAGAGAATAAATTTGTTTGCGAATGTGGTAAGCGTATGAAGCATAGATGGACATTAAATCTACACAGAAAAACTAAGATTCATTCAAGATTAATGGCTCTGAAAAGAGGTCGAGATGAAAGAAAACTAAACATCAATTTAAATCTATATAGAATGATCTCTAAAGTCTGTTATGTAAAACAATTTGATATTAGACAAAATAAAATTAATTATTTTACTCAATAAGAAGATTTCTTTTTATCTAAGGCTTTTGCTTTCATATGAGCTTTGGAGAATGAATCGCCATCTTTCATAAATTTAATCATATTTTTCATATGCTTAGATTTTAAACCGCCACGGTGTAACTTTGCGTGGTCTTTAAGTTGTTTAGATACTTGAAATTTTTTTGACTTGGATTGTTCGAACATTTGCGACTGAGTTGGTCGCTTTGGTTTTCGTTTCTTCGCTGCTGGTTGAGCTAAGGCTTTGATCATCTCTTTCATTTGTTATATTATTATATTTTTTTTTTAATTTATCGTAAATAGTGCCATTGATCAGAGTATCGATATTTACAAAAACAGTCATTTAATTAATTATTAAATTATATTTTAATTATTAATCAAATGTTTAAAAAATTAAAATATCTGTGTAAAAATCTAAACTGTAAAACTAAGTGCTATAGTGATAATGAATTTGTCCATAATACTACGAACTTCGTTCTTACTGGTATTACTCTGAAACAAAAAGACTCTATGAGAATTTCAAAAATCTTAGATAAATACGATTTAAAAGATCTACTCGAAAAAAAAGAAAAAATATTATCTTCGGTTATCTAAATGTTAGAATATTTTAGCGGTGAATATGATTTAGATTTAGCTATGCTTTATTGTTTATTAGATGAATTAGAAATTGTTAGTGGATCTGATAGACAAAAAATGTATAAAATGAAAAAGTCGGTTGGTGGATCAGCTCTATACGGTCATACTTGGAAAAGTTATTTATCTAAAACAAAAAACAGAGAACCAAGTCATATCTATAAAGGTTTATATAAAACCAAGATGTTGGTAAATTATCCGTGGATGGAATTTGTTTTTAAAGAATTCGCAAATCTATATTTCCCTTCTTTTGAGTGGACTCAAGTTCAAATCAACAAGAATTTTCCAGCCCCTAAACATATCGATTCATCTAATGTTGGGACAAGTATTTTAGTTTGTTGTGGTGATTATACAGGCGGTAGAACAAAAATTTGGTATAATGGACCAGATGAAAGACCTCACTTAGTTGATGCTTCTTTACTACCCTGTGAGTTTAATGGTTCTCAATATTATCACGAAGTTGAGCCATTTGAATGTGAAGTTGGAAGTAACAGATACAGTTTAGTATTTTTTAACAACATTAAAAATCTAAAAGATAAGATTATAAAACAAATAGCTGAAGTCGAAGAAAAACCAGTTAATAATATAGAGATTGAAGTAGCGGATATAAAAGATAATATAGGATCTATGATTGAAACAGCTGAGGATTTCGAAATGGCTACAACCGATATATCTATACACGGTATGAAAAAAAGCGAAATGGCTAAAGTATTAAAAAAATATTGTATTCCAGATGAGGCACTTAAAGCCGCCAACAGAATCGATTTTTTAAAAATATGGACTGATTAAAAAAATCTTATGATATATATAATGGTTTGTAGTTTTTGTGAGAAAGAACCAAAAGAATACTACTTTGGATCTTATTGTAAGGACTGTAGAGAATTAAAAAATATAATGAATGTGTATGGAAATAAAAAAGTTTTAGAAATAGTTAAATTCTGTTGTTTAAGAAACGATCAACAAATTCAAAATAAAAAAGATATAGAATTAAGACCGCCCAAGATAAATATAGATAAAAAAGTTAATTTTAAAGAAACATTATTGAGGAGCGGTAAAAAAATGTAGATTTTTTTCTAATCATATATATAAATGGCTAAAAAGAAATCTAAAGATAAAGATCAAAATACTATTTTTGAAACCGAACCTCTTGTAGAAGAATTACAGGAAGATCCCCCACCTGTAGAGAAAAAAGAAGAAGAAGAAGATACCCCACTCTTGGAAAAAAAAGAAATTCCAAAAAAAAAACGTAAATCCGCACCTATGACCGATGAACGTAGAGAACAATTAAAAAAGAATCTAGCTAAAGGAAGAGCGACAGCTTTAAAGAATAGACAGAAAAAAGCCAAATTAAAGGCAATAGCTAAAAATCAGAAAGTAGAAGAAGAAGATAAGATTATTGAAGAGGATATTAAAAAAAGAAATAGAGCCAGTGAACTCGCAAAAGAAAATGAACAACTAAAAAAACAGTTAGCCGCACAGGCTCAAGCCAGAGTTAGCCCACCCCCAAGACCTGTCGCAGAAAAACCTAAACAGAAACCAGTACCGCCCCCAATTAAAAAATATAAACCCCCAGTCAGAAATGATACCCCACCTCCACCTACGCCCCAAGTAAGATCAATGTTACCTGGCGGATTTGTTTTAAATTTATGATTAGATTTAAACTTTTTTCATATTTTTTTTTATTTTATAAATTATAAAAATGGATGCCTTTGTAAAATTTCAATCCCAAGAGTCTTCTTTTGAAACTCCCAACTCTGTTGTAAAAATCGCTGGTGCAACTACAAGTAAAGTTTCTAACATCGCTTCTTTTTCTTTACCACAAAACAGCGGTGCTTATGATCTATCACAGTCTTATGTATCGGTTCATTTAAAAGCTACACCAGATTATCCAGCGGGGGCAACTCCTGCCACTGATGTAAATCCTGTAGCTGATGTAGCTATAGATTTTAAAGAAGTTCTTACCGCTACCTCTGCTCAGAGAACTGGAACTCCAGGGGTGTTTTTGAACTCGGTTGTAAGTTCCCCAGCTGTTATTGTTAAAAATGCTAAGATGTCAAGTGCTAAAGGTCAGGTTGAATCAATCAGAAATGTAGCCGCTTTAAGATCTAACTTGGCTTTTTATGAAAAAACTGAAGCCCAATATAATAAAAGGATAGGTGGTTTAAATAATGCTAGTTATCCATATACTTCTTCCAGACAGCCTGTTAATCCACTTAATAACGTAGGTGTTTTTAAAAGTGAGAACAGAGTTCACGAGATACAAGTTCCCCTTAGTGAGATTTACAATGTAGGAAAACAAGAATCGTGGTCAACTGATTATTATGGTCAGACTGATATGGTTATGGAATTAAACTTGGATCAGTTAGTTGCCAAAGACGCTCAGGCTACAAGAAATGTATTGAATTCTGTAATTCCAGCTCCTTCTGGTGCTGGTTTTAAATACGGTGATATGATTGATGCTACAAATGGAACGGCGGCTGATGTTACCCTAGGCGGTAGCGAAGTTCCACTTATCTCAAAAAATAAATATCAAAATCCAGATGAGATTCCATACTTTGTTGGTCAACGTATTACAGTAACAGGGGCTATTAAAGCTGGATCACCAGGAGGTGGAACAGCGGCGGTGGCGGTTATCGCTCAGATTAAAGAAGTTAGATATTTAGATGATGCCGCTGGTTTTTATGCTGGTGCGACAGCTGGTAACTGCGAAGGTCAGGTAGCGATCTTTTTAGAAACTGGTGTAGGTGTTATGAAAACTGGTGCGAATAGTGTATTTGAAGCTATTCAAATTCTTCATCAACAGCCCACTGATATAGCCTTATCAGTAAACAAGGTAGAATTAGTAGCTAAAAAAACAAATGTTAATAATAAATCAGCCTTACAATACACTACTTATTTATCCCAGGAAGATTCGGCGATCAGTTCGGCTTCAATCCAGAGAAGTTACAATTTACCTCCAAACACGATGAATTGTGTGGTTTTATTCCCTAATCCAGTGTTTAGCAGTGAACCTCTCAGTTCTTACAGAATTCAGATTGATGGTGAAAATTTATCTACAAGAGATATAGTTTATAAAACTGGTCTTCATTATGATCTATTAACAAGATATTTCTCTAACAGAGGAATGGTTCTTGAAAACATTAGGGAAAAAATTGAAACCAATACAAAAAATAGAACTGATACTTTAGTAGGCGGTGATGCCGAAAATATCACAATGATCGCTTTCCCTGTTCCACTTAAACCTCAGAATTCAATCTTAACATTAGAATTAGAAGGCACAGCCGCTTTAAGTGGTAAAATATCAATTTACAGTGAAATAGTCAAACAATTGTAAGATTTTAATATTTAATTTTTTTTTTATTTTTATCTTTATTATATATATAATATGGATAATTTACGCTATCATCAATCATTACCAGAAAATAATAGCCCAGGATTGGGTTACCAGGAATTTTCTTCTGTAGATTTTGTTATAGACGCTGTTGGGAGGAAGCTTGTTCCCAATTCAATAAGAATTGAGGCTGATTTGGTAATCAATTCTACTGGAACTACCGCCGTAGTTGTCGGTGATGCTGTTCAAATAGATAATCAGATTGGGGCCCATTGTTTCTTCGAATCTTGGCAGATTAGTTTGCCAGAATCACAAGGTTTGATCCAGAATGCTAATGAATATTGCCGCTATATGAAATCTGTAGCAGCTGGAACACTATCAAGAAACGATTATTTTGATGGTAAACTCGCCTGTGAATTAAGAGGTGCTTTAGTTAATATAGGAAGAATTAATTGCCAGTCATTAGGGTCAAACAACGCTGGATCAGCTCAGTCAACCCATTTAAATAATTTCTGTATTAAACCAATGTTTTGTTTAAACAGAATGGTTGGAGCAGGAGGTTACTCATTCGCTAAATATGGTCAAATAAGAATTTCAACCAACTTAGCCAGAGATTCAAATGCCCTTTATGGTCCAGATGGAACTAAAGCTGGAAATGATTTAAACTATACTTTATCAAATGTTAGGATAAGATATCAGACTATCCCTGATGATGGTAAAGTAGATAAATTAATGATGAATTCTTACACCATGATTAAAAACTCAATCAATGGAAGTGCCGCCAATGTATCAACTCTCGTTCCCTCTAAAGCTGTAAGCGGTGTAACTATTAACTTCTTAGAACAGGCTACTGAATCAAATAGAGCCGAAAACTCATACGCTTTACAGAAATATCCCCAGATGGCGGAAGTTTCATATCAGTTTAGTGATGCGACCAATCAGTATGTTTCTTATACACTTACATCATTAGCTGATGTTCTTCAAAAAGGTTTATCCAGTCTTAAGAGTGCTGGATATAATTTAGTTGATATGGATAACTATATGGTTGATCAGGGTTTTATCGCTGGAATTGATTTTAATAATCAGTTTATAGATTTATCAAAAAATAAATTTGCTGTTGAATTTAAATCCAACACAGGTCTTGGAGCTTATTATATCTACTTATATTTCCACACAATGATCGCTTTAGATTAATTAAAATTTGATTTATTTTATTTATAAATTGTCATAATATATAAATAAAATGGAGTTTATCAGTTTTAATAATCCATACGGAATCCCTGAGGGCAGTCAATTTGAACCACCTAAACCTACAAAAAAAGAATTCAGATATGGTAAGGTTGAAAAATATTATATACCATACAAAGAAGTTATTACTATACCTAATCCTGAAACACCTTTTGGAGATTATAAGGTTATTGAGAATAATCCATATTATAATCGGATGGCTGGTAAGTGGGTTGTTAGATATTCTACAGAACACTTAAATATTGAAAAGCCATTTAATACCAGGGCAGAAGCGGTTATTTGGAAGTGGTTATTTTTCGGCGGTCATAAAGTAGATCATCTATGAGCTTATAAAATTATCTACAATATCATCTATTCTAGATTTTGTTAATTCAAATAACATATGGAACTCAGGCGGAACATCATCTATCATAACTAATATATGATCCATCGCACATATTAATCCATATAATTCCATTGTTTCTTTAGCCGTTTCTTTATATTTTCCCACAACTAATAAATTCTTTTTTTCATAATAGTCAAATTTTTGTTTTAATTGATCCATAGCGTCTAAATAATCTTGAGAGGATTGTGTTGGGACTGGGGCTGGTATTTCAATTCTAATCTCTTGAACTTCAGGATTCATTTTTTTATTTTATATTATTATAAATGAATAAAAAATTGAATTCTAAACTCAAAATCCTAAAAGTAAAAGATAAATCAGATAAGCATGGTAAAGATATTCCAGTATTGTTTTCTTTACCTATGAGGCTTTTATTAATTGGAAAAAGTGGAAGTGGTAAATCTAATTTATTAATCAACCTTTTAGCAAATGAAAAGTTTCCATATGATAAATTATTTGATGGAGATAGGATTTTTATTTTTAGCCCAAGTCTTAGAGGAGATGAAAAATTAAAAACATTGATTAAATATAAAGAAATTCCTGATTCAAATCTATTTGAAGAATATTCAGATGAATTATTATTAGAACTATATGAAGAGTTGGTAGATGATGTAAGTGAGCGATTGGAAGAAAATGAAAAGGTTGAACCAGCTTTAATTATTTTAGACGACCTTAGTTTTAGTGGTAGATTAGCTAATCGGTTCAATGCTTTATCTAAGTTATACTGTAATTCAAGAAAATTTCAGATTTCAATTATTACTTTAGCACAGGCCTATACGCAAGTAGCAAAAAATATAAGATTACAAGCTACTGGAATGATTATATTTAATACCAACAATAAGGAGTTGGGAACTATTGAAGATGAAAATAATTTTTTAAAATCTAAGAAAGCTTTTTATAATATGTTTAGATCGGTTGTTATAGAAAGAACTGATTTTTTAGCTATTAACTATTCTAACAATTTTAAGGATCTGTACTTGGATAAAAATTTTAATTTTATTGATGGAAACAAATATGATTAATTTTTTATTTTATTAATATATATGTCGGATTATTCAGCGTTACAACAGCAATTGGGTGGCGAAAATACTGGTTTTGACCCATCAGCAGTTTTAGAAGAAAAAATTAACGAAGGTAAGGAATATAGTAAACAGTTATATGAAGCAGCTGGAACTGTTTTAACTGGTAGAGCGGCTGAGCAAGGGCTTAAGGCTTTATATAAGAGTTCTAATATTTTAAAAAATATAGGGTTAAACGAAGAGGATCTATCAGCCCTAGCAGATTCAGTTAAATCTGGCGACACTGGTAAAATTATGGACGCCTTACAGGCAAGTGGAAAAAAAATAACAAAAAAAACAGCTCAGGCTGTTATAGATAAAGTTAAAGCTAAAGTTAATGAAATTAAACCTGATTTACCAGATAATCCAGCTCAAATATCTGGACCTTCTGTTGAAGCTGGTGATTTAGTTAGTTTACCATCTCAATCTTTGGAGGATTTAGCTGGTGATAGTGATTTAGCCAGGGCGGCTGGGGCGGCAAATAAAGTTTTCGGTGGTGGAGCAAAAGCTAGATTTCAAAGAACAAATCCATTCGAAGAAGATCTAAGTGCCGATCAGGTTCAGTTAGCTAAAACAAGTTATTTAGATCCAACAAAAATAACAGCTACAGCCGCAAAAAAACCCATTGAAAGTATTTTAAAAGATGAAGTTCCAGACGCAGATGTTCAAGAGTTTTTAAATCCACAAGCGACAGCCGAAAGTGATAGAATTGGGGCGGCGAGAGCCACATTATTTGAAAATCGCAGGGCAGCCATCAAAGCTCGTCAGGCAGCTAAACGTGATGCTGGACAGCCTACTGAGTCTAAAGCTGGTAATATTAATAGAGCAGACGCAGTGGAACAAAATGAGGCTTCTTTACCAGAAAGAGTTAATCCAGCTGACCAAACAGGTGGTATAAACCCTGAAGATCTACCTGATGACGCTGGTTTTCAACGTGGATCAGCTAGAATTAGTGCTAAAACAGATGGTGAACCAGCTGAGCCTGTAAATCCTTTTTCAATTAAACGGTTTAAAACACCAGAGCCACCTGAAGAACCGCCTGAAGAATTTTCAAGTGAAGAACAATTAGGTAGAATTAAAAGCAAATTAAAAGGATTAGATAGAGAAACAAGAGAAAAAATAAGAGATAAAGCGTTGGAAGGTGAAGAAGATGGTGCTTTAGATGTTCCTATTGATCAAGTTCCTAAAAGGATCGCAGATAAAATGGAAGATTTAGCGGAAAAAACTCAAGCTAGAAAACAGGAATTGGACAGCCAACAACCTGAACCTGAGCCTAAAGAAGAAGAACCAGAAGAAGAGCCAGAAGAAGAACCAGAAGGATTCGGACCAGATGGACCAGAAGATGAAGACGAAGAGTTAGAATCAAAACAAGAAGATTTATCTACTGAAGAAGACCCTGGAAATGTTTCAAGTGAGATAACAAAAGGTAGTGATGAAGTTGAAGACGCAGCTAAGACTGGATTAAAAGCGTTTGAAGATGTAACTAAAGGAATCGCCGAAGATCCTGTGGATGATTTTGATCCAGCTGGGCTGATAGTCCAGGGTGTAGCAGGGATCGCTTCTCTTGTAGGCGGCTTATTCGTTAAGACTAGAAAACCTGAATTTGTAAAACCAGAAGCCCCAACTCTGCCGACATCTATTGGAATTGAAGTTGGCGGCGGAACAGATTAATCGAAGATAAAAAGAAAAAATTTGATTTAAAAATAATTTTTAATTTTTATTCAGGAAATGGATACAAATTGGAAATTTTATATGTATGGGTCGAAATACGATAAACTATTAAAAAGAAGAATATCAAAACCCATGCTTCAACGTAGTTTTTATAAATTTAATATTTATCAAGTGGATAAAGACTTGATCGGAGTTCACTTAGATGATATTTCAAGGGTTCTAGATTTAAAAAAAGAAATTCCATTGAAGTTAGAGGCTAAACTTCAAATTATTGAGGATAGTGGAGAGCTTAAAGTTAGGATAGCGACGTCGAAATCGGTGGATGATTATCCAATAAAAAAATATTTATGGTTACACGATGATTAGAAAATACCATCTAAATTATTTGTAAATATTTGTAAACTTAGATTAACCTAGAACCATCTGTAAAAACTGATATACCCAGTCTTCTTCATATTTATCATATCCTTCTATTTCATACATCAAGCATGGACCGCACAGACTTTTTTTTACAGGATAAAGATGAGGGTATCCAGCTGTAAAAAGTTCGTGATGGAGAATTTCTTTCAAAATCAGAATATTTTCAGGAATATCTACCTTAATAAATTCACCCTGAACGTCATCATTGTAGTCGAAAATTTGTGAGATCATTTTTTTAAAAAGATAAATAACTTTGATAACTCAATCAAATTTTTTTTTCCATATATAAGTTACTCTTCACTATGTTCGTGGAAATAAATCCAAATAAAGTCGCTTTTTTCTTTATCGAATCCTAGGGAATATACGTGGGGAGCTGGATCGGCATCTTTTTCGGTTTCCATTACCCCCCAAAATTTTTTTTCGATTACCATTACCCATTTAAAGAATACATCAAATAGACTTTCATAGTTTGAAGATGTGCCTATCCCAGCTGTAAGTCCAGGGACAGGAAGCTTAGAACCATAATGGGCATACCATTCTATCTCTTCAAATTTCGTAGTTTTCAGAAGATCTTTGAAATCTTGATTTTCACTATCCCAACATACGTCAAAGCGAATTTTACCTTTTTTAACTGGAAACTCAACCAGACAATAATCACCGCTGGATTCAATGTAGAGTTCACCGATATTTTTATCTTCTACGTCAAACCAACGCTGAACTGCATCTTTGAGAGTGGATTGTTGAAACATTTTATATAATCCAAATATATGACCGTCAAATCTC
>ERZ802830.1697-NODE-1697-length-20756-cov-6.18328_pt1 | contig 20756 bp, 21 predicted proteins | sample MGYA00345654_ERZ802830 | MGnify/ENA primary metagenome ERZ802830 (study PRJEB30503, sample SAMEA104212375) | marine metagenome | biome: Westerlies Biome; feature: [SRF] surface water layer (ENVO:00010504) within the epipelagic zone...; material: water...
CGCCAGGCAGCTATCCCGTATTTGGCGCTTGTCTATTTTTTCAGTCGCGCCCCGGGGAAGACGCTCAGCGTAAATCCAGTAGCGCTCCGGTAATTTGAATTTCGCCAATATCGTTTTTAAATCACCATTGAGCATCGCAATATCGACCGTTTCTTCAACATACAAAGCGGCGCCAACCGTTTCGCCCAATCGATCATCAGGTATGGAAAAAACACTCGCCTCTTTGATGCCACTTGAAACCTGATAAAGCGCCGCTTCAACCTCAGTACAAGCAATATTCTCCCCGCCACGAATCACGATGTCTTTTTTGCGACCCACGATAAAGACCAATCCTGTTTCGTCAGCATAGGCGAGATCGCCCGTTTTCAGCCATCCCTCAGACAAGGTCGCTGCCGTGGCCTCAGGTTGATTCAGATAACAACGCATGTTCGCTGCACTTTTTAATTGCAGCTCTCCCACGTCGCCCGAGGGTACTGGGCTACCGTCCTCATCGACAATCTGCATCGCTTGCACCGGCGGCGTTAAACGGCCCGCCGCACCGGGCTGAGCAATATACTCATCGCCTGCCATACGGATACCCAGCCCATTGGTCTCGGTCATACCAAAACCGGTCGCGGGTTGCGCTTGAGAAAACTGGTCTGCAATGTCTTTCACTTGCGACGGAGGCCGTTTGGCACCACCCGCATCAATCGTGCCCAAAGTACTCAGGGTCGAACCGGCTTTATCCGCCGCTGCGCTCAACTCTGCTGACATCGTCGGAACCCCCCAAAACCGTGTGACTTTTTCTTGGTCTATCAAAGCCACCGCCTCATCGGCATTCCATTTCGGCAAGATAATGACCTTACCCCCGACGCATAAATTGAGCAGAAAACACGCGTTGATGCCTGATATATGGAAAAAAGGAACGGTCACTAAATTGGTTAACGGCAATGGCGCTCCAGCCGAATCGAGGGCAGTAAGGGGCTGTTGTCCTGTCGCCTCAAGCAGCGGCCCGATCATCAACCAAGACCACAACGCAGTGAGTGTACTGCGATGAGTCAGCACCACACCTTTGGGATGGCCAGTAGAACCTGAGGTGTACATGATGGCGTAGTCATCATCAGGCTGAATGTCGTGGGATGGCGGCATCCCCCCAGAAGATGAGGAAATAATGGGGATCGCCTTGTCAAATTGCCGTAACGCCTCGGTCTTTATCAGCGTAATGGCTAGCGTCTGGCAAAACGGCACAATTCGCGTAGCGCGTTCGCCGTCTACGATGGCAAGCTGCGCCCCGCTATCCTGAAATCCATACTCCAGTTCTGGGGTAGTCCACCACGCGTTAAGGTACACGACGACCGCGCCCAGCGAAGCAATCGCTAACACTGCGATCAGGTACTCCGGATTGTTCGGCATGGCTACCGCAACCCGATCACCCGGCCCGACTTGATAATGCACCTCGAGCTGATGCGCGAAATGCCATACACGCTCTGCGAATGCCCCATAGGTAATCCGCTCATCGCGATACAGCATTAACTCTGAGTCCGCATAACGATCGGCAGACAGCATTAATAAGCCACGCAAACTATCTGGTGCGTTAATAAAAACGGGTAGTTGTTCTCCCCGGATAACACGCTCTTCAACGTGAAAAAGCGGATCACGTGCGATGACCTGCTGGATTGCCTCGCCCTCTGTGAGCAGCGGCATGTTATCGCTCAAGAATGATCAGCCGTGGAGAAGTGTGAACTCGCTGCCGCATAGTCCGCCAAGATTCTTTGGTGTCTCTTCTCTAGCATCGGCAAAAAATCGGGATGTGTCAGAATGTAAAACCGCTCCGCCTGCAGGCAATCAATCGCCCACTCAGCCACTTCGCTGGCGTCGATGCCACTTGAAATCACATCTTCCATTGCTTCAACGCGACGCTGATCTACCGCGGTGATACCCGATGGTTTTTGTAATGTACTGCGGTGAATATCGGTTTTAATCCAAGCAGGGCACAGCACACTGATGCCGATATTCGCGCCCGCCAGTTCTTGCTGTAGACCCTCTGTATACCCGACCACGGCGAACTTAGTGGCGTTATAAGGACCCATATCTGAGTTAGCGTGTAAGCCAGCCAGCGATGCAACATTAATAATATAACCACCGGTTTTTCGCATGATCGGCACGACGGCCTCCACACCATGTACGACCCCCATCAAATTGATATCAACGATCCAACGCCAATCCTCTAGATTGATCTCGCCAGAGGTTCCCCCGAGGGCGACCCCAGCGTTATTGACCAAAATATCAATGGCACCGTGGCGCGACATGACCTCGGTCACAATCTCGCCAACTTGTGGAGCTGAGGCCACATCACAACTCAGATAATCGGCTGCGATACCTTGCTCTTTCAGTGTCTTAGCGGCGCTTTCCGCCGCCGATAGATCTCGATCTGCTAGCACCACTGTCGCGCCACGCGCCCCCAGCGCCCGTGCCAATGCCAGCCCAAGGCCACTGGCGCCTCCAGTGACAAGCGCTACTTTATTGTTCGGATCCATTAATCCACCTCTTGTTACTGCTAACGATGATGACGACTTCGTGAACGCTATCCCCGTGACGAAAAGGGACCTCGCAATTATCGCTGATAAACCAATTGACCATCGATAAACGTTTTCTCTACTTTCACCGTACTGATCAGTTGGGGGGGTATCGCAAAAAGATCTTCTGATAGCACCACGATGTCGGCTCGCTTACCAGGGGTCAAGCTGCCTGTCAGTGCTTCTTGATGCATCGACCACGCCGCATTGATGGTATACGCCTTAAGCATGGTATCGAGGTCAACACGCTCTGACCGATTCAGCACGTCCAGTTGCGACAGCTCATCATTAGTCAGTGCGTCATTGGCTTGCCAATCCTGCCGTAATACAGCCACCTCTATGGCATCAAGTGGGTTGAGAGAACTCACATTCCAATCACTCCCACCCACCAGCGTTGCGCCCGATTTCGCGATACTGGCGATCGGGTACATCCGGTGCACTCGATCTACTCCAACCACCGGTAAATTCAGCTCAATAATCCACTCGTCAGGTACCGCCCATAACGCTTGAAAGTTGGGGACAACATTGAGCGCCGCAAAGCGGCCATGATCATCGGGATGAATCAATTGTAAATGCGAAATATGATGCCTCAGATCCTTGCGGCCATGGGTCCGCTGGGCAAATTCAAACGCATTTAAAATCGCTCGCACGCCACCGTCCCCCACCGCGTGCGTATACACTTGTAAGTCGTTGCTCACCAGATTGGCGACAATGTCATTGAGCTCAGCCTGAGGGTAGGTCAGTTCCCCTTGGTAACCTGGTTTGTGGAGATAAGGTGATACGAGCGCAGCCGTTTCACCCTCCAAAACGCCATCGATAAACAGCTTAACCGCGGCCAGGGTAAAACGGTCTCCGCTGAGCGCTTCGCGATCCTCAAGCTGACGCTCATACTCGGTGGGTGTATTGATCGTAAAGAGCTCGCCATAACCATAGGCCAGTGCCGCCCTGACTCTGACACTGAGCTCATTCTGCGCTTCTAGGGTGCGATAAGCCGCGATATCTGGCGCACCGACCCAAGCGTCAAACACACTGGTAATGCCGACCTCATTGATAGCGCCGATCGCGGTTCGCATCACGTTCAAACGCTCCTGTTCAGTCAGCTGCGGCAGCACTTGCTCTACCAGCGCCATCGCTGCCTCACGGAAGGTGCCAGACGGCGCCCCAAACTCGTCCCGCTCGATGACGCCTGAGGGCGGTGTCGCTGTGGTAGCTGAGATATTTGCCATTTGAAGCAAGGCGGTGTTAGCCGCGACTGAGTGCCCATCAGAGGCACGAAGCAACATCGGTCGGTCGCCAGCCATCGCATTCAGCCAATCAAGCCGTGGACCTGACTCCTCAAAAAAGGCGAGATTGAGCCCTTCTGCAACCAACCAAGATGACGACGATGCGGCGAGGCAGGACTTCAGTATGGCTTCTGTGGACTCAATATCCGGCGCATTGGCAACGTCGCATCCCACCAGGCTGCGCCCACCCATAAAGGTATGCAGGTGCGCATCGTGGAAACCCGGCAGCACCATCTTTCCTTCGGTATTGATCACGCGTGTTGCCGGCGTACGATAACGTTCAGCCTCCTGACGCGATCCAACATAGACAATCGTATCGCCTTCGATGGCCACCGCCTCTGCTTCGGGTGATTGCGCATCTGCCGTATAAATATGGCCTCCCACTAGGATCACGTCGGCTGACAATGCCCAAGGCGTGAAGCATGCCAAGAGCGTGCTGACCAGAGGCACTCGTAGCACAGTGACACACCAACGCAGCGCGCGGATCCCCGTTGTCGTGAACATCACTGTCTACCCTCCTTTATCCAAAGCACAGTGCGGCCGATACGCTTCCTTATGGCAATAGGCTCAGCCTACTCTTATGGGTTCTGCCGGCCCGCGCTGCCTTATGCTTTTAGCGTTGTCATTTCTACCTCAATCAACGCCTCGTGCTCGGCACTGCTCAACGCCAACTGACCATCCTCGATCATGCTCTGCAATGACATATTACTGCTGGCTAACGCCGCCAACGCCTGCATTGATTTGTCTGAGATTTGCACCACTTTGACATTATTAAAACGCTGAAGCGTCGCCTCATTTTTTGCCCACCACACTGTGACTGACCGATCACCATACACATATACAATAACCTGTTTTGCGCGGCCGCTGGCCTTGCGGATCCGGCTTTCATCGGGCGTCCCCAGATCAATCCACAGCTCGATATCATTAGACAGAGATCGCTGCCACAAATCAGGCTCATTGTCGGTGCTGATCCCCCGTCCAAACTCTAACTGAGGATCCGCATGCATCGCGAAGGACACAATACGCAGCATCATGCGCGCCTCGGTTTCTGAGGGATGACACGCAATCGTTAGTGGAAACGCGTCATACACGTGCCGGTCCATATCCGTCACGTTTAATTGGGCCTTATAAATACTCGATTTAATCGCCATGATTAGCTCTCACTTACTTTGATGAATTCCGCCTCAGCATAGTGACTTGGCTATCGCGGGCGACGTTATGCCACCAATAACGCTATGGCACCAATGAGGAGATCAATGGCGTCAGGGCATTTCGTAGGGGGTCAAAACACAGTAGCCCTGTAGACTGCCCAAATGCATCACAAATAGCCAATGCCTCAGCGTCACTGCCCGCGCCGGTCATGAGACTGAGCCCGACAACCTGTGCAGCGGTATTGGTCAATCGAGCCGCCTCTTCGTAACGGCGAATGCAGGTTTCCAACTCAGGTATGGGAAAGGCCTCATACTCATCTATCCTCGTCCGACTGGCATCGTGGCAGAGAATGAGCGCATCGGGTTGGCTTCCGTGTAGTAATCCCAGTGTGACTGCTGCGTAGGCGGGATGAAACAGCGAGCCCTGACCTTCAATAATATCCCAGTGATCAGGCGCCGCGTCGGGCGTGAGCTGCTCAGCAGCGCCTGATAGAAAATCCGATATCACCGCATCCATTGGAATACCCTGGCCCGAAATCATGATGCCTGTTTGCCCGGTCGCACGGAACGTCGCGTTAATACCCTTTTCAATGAGTGCCCGAGCGACCGCTAAGGCCGTATATTTTTTCCCAACACAGCAATCAGTCCCAACCGTTAATAGCCTTTTACCAGTGCGAGGCGCGCCAGTGGCAATGGCGATTGTTTCCGGCGGCACTCGGACATCAATCAGCGCACCATTATGCTCCTTGGCTTTGCTGACGAGAGCAGGAATATCAACCAACCGTTGGTGTAAGCCGCTCACAATCGAAAGCCCAGCGAGCAGTGTGTCTTGCATCGATGCCAACCACTCAGGTGCAAGTTGCCCACCCAGTGGCGCGACCCCCACCACCAAGCTCCGCGCTCCCAATGCATAGGCAGCGGCAGGAGTGAGATCAGGGAGCCCCAAATCCACCTCGCATCCCGGCAAACGTAACTGACCCACACAGTGCTCGGGCCGCCAATCCAGAATGCCTCTCGCCGTTTTGGCATCGAGGGGATTTTTAACATCGCCTAAAAATAATAAATGAGGTGTCCGAAGATTCATCAATTGGCACCTGCACGCCGAAGCACTCGGCCAGGAAACGCATCATTACTGACGCCTCGCTGGAGCACACGTTCACCCGCTACCCATACGTCGCTCACGCCTTCAGATAGACGATGGGGTGTCTGAGTCGTGGCGCGGTCGATGATCGTGGCAGGATCAAACAGCACCAAATCGGCGATATAACCCTCAGCCACTTTTCCACGCTGGGCGAGACCCAACTGTTCCGCAGGTAGTCCTGTCATTTTATGAATAGCCAGCTCTAGCGATAATCGCCCCTGATCCCGCACATAGCGCCCCAATACTTTGGGGAAACTCCCAGCACCCCTCGGATGTCTGTCTAATAGACTGCCATCGGTGCAGATATTCGTATGTGGCCACAGCATTAAGGCGGAGACATCAGCCTCAGTCATGCTGGTGCCGATCATCATATCGCCGGGTTCGCCCGTTTTCAGCGCATACGCAATGGATTCCTGAGCCAACAAGGAAAAGGTATCGGCGGGGCTTTTGCCATAAAAACCAGCGACCTCTGTCAGCGTTTTACCCACTAGCTCTGGTCGCGTTGGAAAATGAGTAAAGATAATACCGTCGGGTGGCGCCAGCTCTTGCAACACAAAGCGAATCGCATTGAGATCCGTTGGGTCTCGCTCGGGTAAAAGCACCATCATATGGGACTGCCAATACGTGTAAGGGTAAATATCCGCAGTAATGTCGATACCCTCTGCGCGCGCCGCATCAAGCTGCGCGATCAACGCGGGTGCCGTCTCCCATAAGCGCGTCATTGCGAGCTTGATATGTGAAATCTTCACTGGCATACCAGTCATTCGGCCGATGTGAATAATTTCTTCAACGGCGTCTTCAAACCATCGATCCTCGCTTCGCAGATGACTGATGTAGCGGCCTCCGATTCGAGCCGCCTCCTGAGCGAGTAACAACACCTCGGCCGGTGTACTATAGATGCCCGGCTCGTACTCGAGCCCCGATGATAATCCTAAGGCCCCCGCCGCCAACTCTGACTGCAACAGCACTTGCATTGCGCCCACCTCAGCCTCGTTCGCCGACCGGTTGGCATCGTGGTGCATCACTTCATTTCTCAACGTGTTCTGACCTGCAAATGCGGCGACATTGATTTTCGCTGGTCGCTGTTCAAGCGCCGTAAAAAATCCACTCAAAGGATAAGGGGACTCACCGTCTTGCCCCACAATGACGGTGGTAATGCCCTGAGTGACCTTTGGCAGGGCCTCTCTTTGCGACAGGATCAAAGCATCTGCATGGCTGTGGGTGTCGATAAACCCAGGTGCCAATACATATCCCGCCGCGTCAATCACCGTGTCTGTATCGAGGGGGATGAGATCGCCTTTTGCAACAATACGCGAATCACTAATCCGCACACTGCCCTGCTCTGGCGGCGCTCCTGACCCATCGATGATGACGGCATTCATAATCAGTGTGCTGGCTGACACAGACACAGCCATACCCGCGCTGAGTAATAAGGTGAATCGGGATGCCAGTGGCCTCAAAGGTAAAAGTAATGAGTAGCGCATTCGCAGATTCCCAGTATCGCCAAAAGCACTCGGTGACCTGAGTGGATACCGGCTGGTATCACAGCTTGCTCGCCATCAGAGTGATGCCAGTGCTAGGCTGTTCTTAGCCTCTCTTTATAACCCTTTTCCACTGCCGACATAATACTTTCTAACAAGGCCCGCCATGACAGATCACATTATTCAAAATGCCTATTACGTCACCGACATTGATAGCAGCATTGAGCGCTTTCATCAGCTATGGGGCTTAGGTCCCTTTTTTGTTCGGCGCCATATCAGTTTGGATAATGTCACGTATCGTGGTGCGCCCGCGGAATTAGATATTTCTGCAGCGTATGCACAGTCGGGCGATCTAATGATCGAACTGGTGACGCAACATAATGACGCCCCCTCTACTTTTCGGGATATGTATGCCGCGAATGAAAGCGGCTTTCATCACGTTGCCCTCAGTTTTGGTGATCATGATGCGCGTGTCGCGCACTACAACGGCTTGGGTTTCGAATCGGCGACCCACTTCCTCACTGATGAGGGGCGCGGAGCAACCTATCTCGACACGACCGCCATTTGCGGGCACATGACTGAGATTTATGTGGTCAACGACAGCCTGAAACAACTTTACGCAGAAGTAAGAGGTGCCTCTGAGAATTGGGATGGCAGCTCATTGTGTATTGAGCGTTAACGCGTCTTCAATCAGCGCGCTGTCCCGACAGCAGCACCCAGCCGTCTTCTTGCGCAGCAATCTTCAGCGGCACCTGATTCGCGTAGGCGTCAATTACCTGGTTGGCCTGGTCCTCGAGCAGCCCTGCTAGCAATAACTGACCGCCAGGCGCCAACAACGACACGAGCGTGGGCGCCAAATTCACTAACGGACCGGCCAAAATATTGGCCACAACAAGCTCTGTGGTGCCTGTCCACTGCGGCACCAAATCGTCGTCAGGCATGACCACTGCAAACTGGTCTGCTCCCACGCCATTCGTTTCCGCATTCGCTCGGCTTGCGACCAACGCCTGCGGATCGTTATCAATTGCCAAGACTGGTCCTGAACCTAAGCGCGCAGCCGCAATCCCGAGAATGCCCGAGCCGCATCCGTAATCGACCACGCGGAGAGAGTGCGAGACACAGGCATCAATCGCTTGCAAGCACATGGCTGTCGTCGGGTGCGTGCCCGTGCCAAACGCAAGACCTGGATCTAATAAAATATTCACCGCGGCAGGATCGGGCGGCGCGGTCCAACTCGGGCAGACCCATAAACGCTCTCCCATTTGCATCGGATGAAATTGCGCCTCCCAGACACGAGTCCATTCACGATCTGCCACGGGCATCGGCTGCGCTTCGCTGGTAACAACGAGATGGCTCGGCACCGCATCAATAACGGAGTTAAGAGAACGATCACCATCGAACAGCGCCGTCACACTGACCGCTTCCCAAAGGGGCGTCTCGCCAGGTCCGGGCTCTAGCAAAGGCTGATCGGCGTCATCCTCTAGAGTGACCGCGAGTGCGCCACACTCAAACAACCAAGATTCCAGTGCGGCCACCTGTTCTTTTTTTGCAGTAAAATGAAGCTCCTGCCAACTAGGCGGGGCGCTCAACGCTCATGTTCCAACTTACTTTCTAGGTAGTGGATGCTGACACCGCCCGCCATAAAGGACGTATCGGTAACCAGCTCGCGATGTAAGGCCGCGTTGGTGCGAATGCCCTCCACCACCAGTTCATCAAGTGCCTGTCGCATTTTTGCCAAGGCACCCTCGCGAGTATCAGCATAGGTAATGACCTTACCAATTAAGCTGTCATAGTGAGGCGGAACCGTATAGCCACTGTAAACATGCGAATCAACGCGCACGCCATGGCCGCCAGGCGCATGAAAGGTCTTGATCGTGCCCGGGGATGGCATAAAAGTACGGGGATCCTCAGCATTAATTCGACATTCAATCGAGTGGCCGGTCAACGTGACATCCTCTTGTTTGATCGAGAGTGGTCGCCCTCCGGCAATCATCAACTGCTCGCGCACAATATCGATACCACTGATCATTTCCGTCACGGGGTGCTCTACCTGGACTCGCGTATTCATTTCAATAAAATAAAAAGCATTATCTTCAAACAAAAACTCGAAAGTACCCGCCCCGCGGTAGCCCATATCGAGGCACGCTCGAATACAGGCATCACCAATTTCATCACGCAGCGATGGATCGATGCCCGGCGCAGGTGCCTCTTCTATGATCTTTTGATGGCGTCGCTGCAATGAACAATCGCGGTCACCCAAATGAATCGCATTGCCCTGACCATCGGCCAGCACTTGTATCTCGACATGGCGTGGGCGTTGTAGGAACTTTTCCATATAGACCACAGGCGATCCAAAGGCCGCCTGTGCCTCTGACTGGGTCACTTGAATTGAAGACAGCAGCACTTCTTCGTTATGGACCACTCGCATGCCTCTGCCGCCGCCGCCAGCGGCTGCTTTCACAATCACCGGGAAACCGATCTCCCGAGCAATGCGCAGCACTTCATCGGGGTCGTCAGGCAAAGCACCTTCTGAACCCGGCACCGTCGGCACCCCGGTGAGCTTCATCTGCTGCTTTGCCGATACTTTGTCGCCCATTAGACGAATCGTATCAGCGGTGGGACCGATAAAAGTGAAGCCACTTTTTTCGACCTGCTCGGCAAAGTCAGCATTTTCAGAGAGAAAACCGTACCCCGGATGGATTGCATCGGCATTGGTGAGTTCAGCGGCGCTGATAATCGACGGAACGTCTAGGTAACTTTGAGCGGAGAGTGCTGGGCCAATGCAGACCGCCTCATCGGCTAAACGGACGTGTTTTAGTTCTCGGTCTGCGGTGGAGTGCACCGCCACAGTGCGGATCCCCAACTCATTACAAGCGCGCAATATACGCAGCGCGATTTCGCCACGATTGGCAATCAGTACTTTTTCAAGCATGCGAGATATCCTTTTGGGTTGTCTCACCCATGCCTTAAGCTATCGAAATCAGTGGTTGATCGAACTCAACCGCTTCGCCATTGTCGACGTGGATCGCCGTGACGGTTCCCGCACGATCTGCCTCGATCTGATTCATCATCTTCATCGCCTCGACAATGCACAGCACATCACCAACACGGATCGTCTGCCCCACTTCAACAAACGAGGGCGCGTCCGGACCAGGCGAACGGTAAAACGTCCCAACCATAGGAGACAGCACCGCATTATCAGAATGGGGGGCCGCTACAGCGCTTTCAGCGGCCTGCGACTCCGGCGCCACGGGTGCGGGAGCAGCCGCTGCCACCGGTGGGGGAGCGGCATAAGTCATTGCCGGGGGCTGATAACTTTGCCGACTGATGCGGACTGAATCCTCCCCTTCCTTAATCTCAATCTCACCGATATTGGACTCTTCCAATAGTTCGATCAGTTTTTTGACTTTGCGAATGTCCATAGTGGCTCCTTCAATGGGTCGTGGAGTGGGTGTCGAGTGACTGCAGTACGGCCGTCAGCGCACAGTCGTAGCCGAAGCTGCCCAGCCCCGAAATCACCGCCTCAGCGATATCGGAAATGTAACTGTGGTGTCGGAAAGGCTCTCGTGCATAAACGTTAGAAATATGCACCTCGATGCAGGGAATATCGACGCCTGCCAGAGCATCCCGCAGCGCGACACTGGTATGAGTGAAAGCGGCCGGGTTAATGATAATAAACTGAGTCCCATCATCGCGCGCCTGATGAATCGCTTCGATCAGTTCTTGCTCACCGTTGCTTTGCAAACACGTCAAGCTGACGCCCGCGCGCTCAGCGTCTGCCTGCAATCGATGATTAATGTCATCTAAGGTCTCTGAACCATAAATCTCAGGCTCGCGAGACCCCAATAAATTGAGGTTAGGTCCGTGCAATACAAGAATGGCCGCCATGGGCTACTCCAGCGCTTTCTTTCTTATTGGGTGGAGAGTGTGTCCCAGATTAAGCGATGCGTCCACTTTTTCGGCGATTTGCCTATTTTTAGCGACGTTAGACCCCTATTCGCCGCATTATTCCCGTTACTATCCCCCATCACACGATGCTCGCGAGCGATGCAGGTCATTCGCGACGCGTCGACAGCGTCGGCTAAGAGGACCCTCGAACCAGCAGGCCATTCCCTCCGGGGCGGTCGCACACAGGCAACGCAAGGCGCAAACATCTCCCCTTTACGCAGTCCTGACACCGAGCGGGTCGTGCCTCCACGCAGGGTCATGAATCCCCCCACGCGCCCTTCTTATTCCCCGCCTCGGCTCACCTAAACCGATACGACCTGCACCACATCGCAATCAGAATAACGATGCACGCGACGATGGCTGGAAACCTCTCGAGGGCCTCTGACCCGCCTCGTCTCCTTGATCAATGGTTAATAAATGTGCAGTGTGGGTTCCCGACTCGCCCTACCTCTATTACACTCTCACTTCGACTCTTTGCCCCTCGAAACTGAGCCCTTCCCAATGCGCATTGGCGGCCTAAAGCCCTACAACAACGTCCTTCTTGCGCCCATGGCCGGCGTGACAGACCTGCCGATGCGCGAGCTCGCCATCGAAACCGGTGCTGGATTAGCAGTGGGCGAGATGCTGTCAGCAGATCTCAGTTTGGCCCAGACCCACAAGACACAGCTGCGGCAACGGCACAGTGACAGTGCAGGACTCCGTGCGATACAGATCGTGGGCTACGAACCGGCTCAGCTTGCTACCGCGGCACGATTCAATGTCGCGTTGGGCGCAGAGATGATTGATATCAACATGGGTTGCCCTGCCAAAAAAGTCTGCCGGCGAGCCGCAGGCTCTGCACTGCTGGCTGATGAGCAGCTCGTTGAACAGATTTTAAACGCCGTTGTCAGCGCAGTTACTGTCCCAGTAACACTGAAGATCCGCACCGGAACCGATCATAATCACCGCAATGGCGCAACGATTGCGAGGATTGCAGAACAGGCTGGCATCCAGATGCTGACCGTGCATGGCCGCACTCGCGCTGACCGGTTTAAAGGGTTAGCCGAGTACGACACGATCGCCACCATTGTCGACGCTGTCTCGATACCGGTCGTCGCCAACGGTGATATTGATTCCGCAGACAAAGCGAGAATGGTACTAAACCAAACCGGCGCTGCGGGGGTCATGATTGGTCGTGCGGCGCAAGGACAGCTGTGGCTACCTGGCGCTATCGCTCGCGCACTAGAACCCCTTACCGGTGACCGCAGCACACCTCACATCCGGGGTCACTCACCAGAGTTATTGCCCTCGGTGGCCGAGCAACTAACGCTGCACACCCGCCATCTATCGCGACTGCATACGTTCTATGGCGACTTTCTGGGTACCCGCATCAGCCGAAAACATCACGCTTGGTTTCTGGCGTCCTTAGTGAGACAGAACGTGATCGGGGCACAAATCGCCCTAGGGCACCGACAACAATTTAACCAACTATCCAATCCGGCAACACAAGATGCAGCTCTGCAGCGTTTGTCTAACAACCTCTTGGGCATCGACGGACACATGGCAGCATGACGGCTCGCAAAAAAGCCGCCGCTGAATCGAATAGTGCTCGTCGTCAATCGGGACCGCCTCCTCTCAAAGACAGTGCAGCTGAAGCCATTGCGCACTTTTTAGCCACGCTGGATGGTGAGTCCTGCATAGATTTGTATGACATGGTGCTGAGCCAGATAGAGGAACCCCTGTTGAGAGAGGTACTCGACTACACACAGCACAACCAAAGTCACGCTGCCACCATGCTTGGCCTCAACCGAGGCACGTTGCGCAAAAAGCTTCGTCAGTACGGCCTAATATCTGAGCCAGAGTCCGTTCCGCCCAAGAAAAAATCGCGCCAGTCACGCACTAACCCCGCTAAAAAACCTGCCAGAAGGAAACGATAGATGTCGAGTGACGCCGGGCTCGCCCCCCTCAAAAGAGCCCTCATCAGTGTTTCAGATAAAACCGGCATTGTTGACTTCACCCGCGCGCTCATCGAGCACGGCGTAGAGATATTATCGACCGGCGGAACCTGCCGGCTGCTGCGTGAAGCAGGACTAGCGGTAACTGAGGTATCGGACCATACGGGCTTTCCGGAAATGATGGATGGCCGAGTCAAAACCTTACATCCAAAGATTCATGGTGGCATTTTGGGTCGCCGAGGGGTCGATGATGATGTCATGACAGCGCACGACATCCCGGCCATTGATCTGGTTGTCGTCAATCTCTACCCCTTTGAAGCCACGGTAGCGCGCGCTGACTGCACATTGGCAGACGCCGTCGAGAATATTGATATTGGCGGTCCTACGATGGTCCGAGCAGCTGCCAAAAACCATCGTGATGTGGCGATCGTCGTCGCGACCCAAGACTATGCGGCGATACTTGAAGAGCTGACCGAACACAACGGGCACACCACCTTAAAGACCCGTTTTAATTTAGCGATTCGGGCCTATGAGCACACAGCTGCCTACGACGGCATGATCGCCAACCACTTTGGTTGCCTTGTCGAGGGCGGTTCCGCTGATTACCCACGCACCTTCTCACTCCAATTAGAAAAAGTGCAGGAGATGCGTTACGGCGAGAACCCCCATCAAAGCGCCGCGTTTTACCGCGAAGCCGTGCCAAAGGAAGTGGGCATCAGCAGTGCTCAGCAATTACAAGGCAAAGCACTGTCTTATAATAACGTGGCCGATACCGATGCAGCGCTGGAATGCGTCAAGAGCTTCAGTGAGCCCGCCTGTGTCATTGTAAAACACGCTAACCCCTGTGGTGTTGCCGTGGCAGATACGCTGGCCAATGCCTACGACCTCGCTTTTCACACTGACAGCGAATCCGCGTTTGGCGGCATCATTGCCTTTAATCGAGAACTCGATGCCGATACGGCGAGCGCCATTGTCGAACGACAATTTGTTGAAGTCATCATTGCACCTGCCGTGTCCGATGGCGCCCAGTCGATTATTGGGCAAAAAGAAAACGTCCGTTTGCTGCAATCAGGCGCCTGGTCGGCGCCGGTTCCAACGCGCGACTTCAAACGCGTCAATGGCGGTCTGCTGGTTCAAGATCGAGACGATGGCATGATTGATCGCGACAATCTGAACACAGTAACCCAAAGAGCGCCCACTGAAGCCGAGTGGGCTGACCTGCTGTTCGCCTGGAAAGTGGCCAAATTTGTGAAGAGTAATGCCATCGTCTATGCCACTAATCAACGGACTATCGGGGTCGGTGCAGGTCAAATGTCCCGGGTGAATTCGGCTCGTATTGCTGCGATCAAAGCGGAGCACGCCGGTTTAACCGTCGAGGGCGCCGTCATGGCGTCTGATGCCTTCTTCCCCTTTCGTGATGGCATTGAGAATGCGGCTGCACGGGGCATTGCCGCGGTCATTCAGCCGGGTGGCTCGATGCGCGACGAGGAAGTCATTGCCGCGGCAAATGAAGCGGGAATAGCGATGGTCTTTACCGGCATGCGCCACTTTAGGCACTGAGGTCAGCAGCGATGAATATTTTAGTTGTCGGAGGAGGCGGACGAGAACACGCCCTGGCCTGGAAGCTTGCCGAGCCCGCCTATGTGAACCGCGTTTATGTTGCACCGGGTAATGCCGGAACGGCGACCGAAGCCAAGCTACAGAATATCGATTTAGACCCCCTAGACATTGCCGGTCTCGCGGCCTTTGCGACCGAGAACGACTGTGCTCTGACGGTCATTGGACCTGAGGCGCCGCTGGTCGCGGGCATTGTGGATCACTTTACTGCGGCAGGCTTACCCTGTTTTGGGCCGACACGCGGCGCAGCGCAACTCGAGGGCAGTAAGTCTTTCAGCAAAGACTTTCTCGCACGACACCACATTCCCACCGCGGCCTATGCGGTCTTTACCGCGCTCGACCCTGCACTCGCCTATGTTCGCGAGCAGGGTGCCCCTATTGTTGTCAAAGCCGACGGGCTTGCCGCGGGCAAGGGTGTCATCGTCGCGATGACCCTTGAAGAGGCGGAAGAGGCCATTCGCGACATGCTAGCGGACAACAAATTTGGTGACGCCGGCGCACAGGTGGTGATCGAGGGTTTTCTTGAGGGAGAGGAAGCCAGTTTTATTGTGATGGTGGATGGGAACAACGTGTTACCGATGGCCACCTCCCAAGATCATAAACGAATCGGCGACGGTGACACGGGACCCAACACAGGCGGCATGGGCGCCTACTCGCCTGCACCCGTTGTGACAGCCGTCGTCTACCAGCGCATTATGGAACGCGTTATTCTACCCACCGTTAAAGGAATGGCAGAAGAGGGACACCCCTACACCGGGTTCCTTTACGCCGGTTTAATGATCGATGCCGATGGCAACCCCTACGTTATCGAATTCAATTGCCGCTTTGGTGACCCCGAAACCCAACCCATACTGCAGCGTCTACAAAGTGACTTGGTGGCGCATTGCCAGTCTGCGTTGGAGAGGACACTCGACACTGCGGCGGCGCAGTGGGATCCCCGTCCTGCGGTGGGTGTTGTTTTAGCAGCGGGGGGTTATCCCAATGCTTATGAAAAAGGTCATGCCATTGCCGGCCTCGATACGCATTGGCCTGCAACCACCAAGGTATTTCATGCTGGCACTCAGACTCACGACGGTACTATCGTGACTCACGGTGGGCGCGTGTTGTGTGTCAGCGCACTGGGCAACACCATTGAGGAAGCCATCCAGTTGGCCTATGCAGGTGTCGATCACATCAATTGGCAAGATATGATTTTTCGCCAAGACATTGGCTGGCGCGCGATAGATCGCTAAGCTTGGGCCATGACAACTAAAACGACATTGGAACAACGTTCGCTGACGGGCCTCGATCGCTTCATCAGCGGCGTCGATAATGGGCTGCGTCAACTGACCAAGCAGCCCCACCAAAGCCCAGCTTCCTTGCGACCGTCCCCTGCGTTAGCGCATCAGGAGCCGCGTTTGAGTGCGCGCGAGCGGGATCATGCAGGCGCGTTGATGCGAGTGAATCATACCGGCGAGGTGTGCGCCCAAGCGCTTTACCAAGGCCAAGCCCTCGCCGCACGATCAGATACCACCCGACAGAACTTGCTGAGCGCCGCACAAGAAGAAGCGGATCACCTCGCTTGGTGTGAAACACGGCTACAGGAGCTAGACGCTAAACCGAGTCGACTCAACCCCCTCTTCTACGCGGCCTCCTTCGCGCTCGGAGCCATCACCGCCGTCGCAGGCGATAAAGTCAGTCTCGGCTTTGTGCACGCCACCGAAGAGCGTGTTGCCGGACACTTGAGAGCACATCTGAAATCGCTGCCAGGCGAGGACCGGAAGTCACAGTTGATCCTGCAACAAATGCTGGCCGATGAAGAGCGTCACGGCGAAGAAGCGCTAGCGCTAGGGGGTCAAGAGTTTGCGCGCCCGATCAAAGACGTCATGACGCTGGCCAGTCAAGTCATGACGCGAACCACCTATTGGATCTAATCTAAGTCAGGACGGCGTTGTCGCTTCCTCAATACTGTGGCTGTGTGTCACGGTCACCCCCGCATTAGCAAACATGATCGAGGCCGAGCAGTACTTTTCAGCTGAAAGTGCGACGGCGCGCTCAACTTGTGCCTCGCGCAGTCCCCACCCTGTCACCACAAAGTGAAGCCTCATTGCGGTAAAAACCGCGGGCACGGCGTCTGCTCGATCAGCATGGAGCTCAACGCGGCAATCGGTCACCTGCTGCCGAGATTTCTTTAACATGCTCACCACATCATAAAGCGCACATCCCCCCGTACCGAGCAACAACATCTCCATAGGGCGGAGTGACTGGTTACGCCCACCCAAATCTTCAGGGCCGTCCATGACAACACTGTGCCCCGACCCTGACTCGCCGATAAACATTGCGTCGTCGAGCCACTTCACCGTTCCTTGCATGCTGCTTACTCTCCCATCGTGCTGAATCTTCAGACCGCTTGATGCTCAGGGCGCCGACTGTCACCGGACACTGTGGTGACTTCACGGCGTCATCGTTATCGTTATCGCAATATCATGCGAGCCATATCACTCAAGTCATGCCGCCCACGCAATAATCACCCAAGCGATAACCACCACCGTAATAACCATCGTAATAACCACCGTTGACCGGCTCGGTGCGCCGCCTTGAGAACCTTCTAGTGAGTGTGTTGTGCCGCTAGTATGGCAGGCTCAGGTGCTCGCCGAGATTGATCGTGTTACTCATTCTTAAGGAACACACTGCAAACAGTATCTCGGATCAATCACGGCGCGCGTTACCGCTCAGAAAAAAATGCGGCGAGCGCCGCACCCGGGTCGGCTGCCCGCATAAAGGTCTCGCCAATTAAGAAAGTGTGAACGCCCTTGGCACGCATCTCGACGACTTGAGAGGCAGTACTGAAGCCGCTCTCCGTCACCACCTGCACTCCCGCAGGGATCCGCTCCAATAAGCGATAGGTCGTCTCCAAACTCGTTTCAAAGGTGTGCAAGTCCCGATTGTTGATACCGATCAGATCGCCACCCAAGGTTAACGCTTCATCCAGTTCGGCCTCGTCGTGTACTTCGACTAACACATCAAGGCCCGCCTCACTGGCACAATCATAGAGATCCTTTAACTCAGGCAACTCAAGACACGCGACTATCAGTAGGATGGCGTCGGCACCTAAGGCTCGAGCCTCCCAAATTTGGTAGGGATCAAGCGTGAAGTCCTTGCGTAGCACTGGTAAATGACAGGCGGCTCGCGCTGACTGCAGGTAAGCATCTGCCCCCTGAAAAAAGTCGATGTCTGTCAGTACCGACAAGCAGGTAGCACCTCCTTGCTCATAACTTGCAGCAAGCTCGGCAGGCACAAAATGCTCCCGAATAACGCCTTTGCTGGGACTGGCTTTCTTGACCTCAGCGATAACCGCCGCACCACCCTCGGCCGCGCGTTGCGCCAGCGCCCGCCGAAAGCCTCGAACCGGCGACGCATCAGCAGCCATTACCTGAAGCTGAGATAACGATCGCGCTTTTTGACGCTCGATGATCTCTTCTCGTTTACGCTCAAAAATCTTCTTGAGCACGGTCGGGGCGGCCAGCTTAGTATTCATAGTGAAGAATCCGATCCTACTGCGGGAGACAGGTCTTGCGTAAACGCCACAAACCGCGCGAGCTGCCTTGCGGCTTCACCTGACGCGAGGACGGTTTCGGCACGCGCTACGCCATCGGCTAAGCTATCGACTAATCCCGAGACATAAATTCCAGCACCCGCATTCAGCGCCATCATCGACCGCGCCTTTTGGCTGGCTTGCGACGCATCATTATCCAGTGCTGACCGAATCAACGCCGCAGAGGCCTCGGCAGTCGAAACCTGCAAAGCATCGAGGGTGTCATAGCCATGGCCTAATGTCGCCGGGTCAATCGTAAGGGGCGCAATATGGCCAGCCTTCAACTCAACGCCGTGTGTGAGCGCGGCAATCGAAATTTCATCTAGACCGTCGTCACTGTGTAAGACCAACGCGTGAACGCTACCCAGCTGATCCAGTGCACGAGCCAAAGGCTCACACAGAGCAGGGTCGTAGACACCCAATACTTGGCGCTTAACGCCAGCGGGATTCGTCAGCGGGCCTAAAACATTAAAAATAGTCCGCAGTCCCAGTTCGCGTCGGGGGCCAATGGCATGTTTCATAGCACCGTGGTGAACCGGCGCAAACATAAAGCCCAAACCCACTTCACTAATACAGCGCTCAATTTGCAACGGGGTCAGGCTGAGACTCACGCCGAGGGTCTCTAAGACATCGGAGGAACCGCTGCTGCTGGAAACCGATCGGTTACCGTGCTTAGCGACCCGCCCACCCGCAGCCGCGACCACAAAGGTAGCGGCAGTCGAGACATTAAATAAATTCGCGCCGTCTCCGCCAGTGCCCACCAAGTCGATGAGATGAGTGTCATCGACCTGCACCGGGATCATTAACTCGCGCATCACCTCAGCCGCACCGGCTATTTCTTCGATGGTCTCGCCGTTCATGCGCAATGCCACTAACCAGGCGCCAATTTGCGCTGATGTCGCCTCCCCCGTCATCACTTGCATCATGACCGTGCGCATCTGATCGCGCGTCAAGTGCTGGCCTGCGACAAGGTGATTAATAGCGTGTTGCAGTGTCATCAATGGGAAGTCCTTCAAACGATTAGGCGCAGCGGGCTAGAAAACGATCCAACATGTCATGACCGTGTTCGGACAAGATCGATTCAGGGTGAAATTGCACGCCTTCCACATCCAGCTCGCGATGCCGCAACCCCATGATCGCTTCTTGCGCGCCATCGGCCGTCTCTGTCCAGGCCGTCACCTCAAGACAGTCTGGCAAGGTATCGGGGTCAACCACTAAGCTGTGATAACGGGTCGCCGTTAAGGGCGGCGGCCGCGCCTCAAAGACGCCAACGCCAGTGTGATGAATGGGACTGGTCTTACCGTGCATGACCGACGGGGCACGAATAATCTGGCCGCCATACACGGCGCCAATGCTCTGCTGGCCCAGGCAAATGCCCAATATCGGCATGTGACCCGCAAAGTGATCAATCACTGCCATCGAAATGCCCGCCTCTTTGGGTGAGCAGGGGCCTGGCGAGATACAAATACCCGAAGGCGCCTTGGCCTCGATCTCTGAGAGCGTCAACGCATCATTGCGATAGACCTCTACTTCGGCACCCAATTCCCAAAGATATTGAACGACATTCCAAGTAAAAGAATCGTAATTATCAATCATCATAATCATGGGGAACCACACTAGCGCGCCGATCAAGCGGTTGGAAGCGTCGTTTTACGCTATCCAGTCGATAAAGGCACTCGCTAAACACGAAGATCGACTAAAAAAACGAAAAATGTCGCCAAATGAAGCTAAATCCCACAAAATATCGGGCGCATGCAGATTATCGAAGGCTTTATTGGAGGTAACCCTATGAGCCAAGGCGATGAGCGCCCATAACCCCTTATAAACCCTCGATAGCGGCCTCAACTGACCCATCGCACTTCCCAAGCGAGTTGCAACCGGCACTTTTCCTCATGGCCACCTAAGCATCTGCTGATGGTCACCTAACTAGCAACGGCGGGGGTTTGGCGGGTCTCGCAAGCCTATTTCGCTTGCTCCAGCGCCTTCCGCCTGACCACCCGGGAATAATCGTTGCGGCTCCAGCGTCAATATACACATCAACATTGCTGGTGAGTGGCACAAACGAGTGCTAA
>ERZ802830.1699-NODE-1699-length-20751-cov-6.70241_pt1 | contig 20751 bp, 13 predicted proteins | sample MGYA00345654_ERZ802830 | MGnify/ENA primary metagenome ERZ802830 (study PRJEB30503, sample SAMEA104212375) | marine metagenome | biome: Westerlies Biome; feature: [SRF] surface water layer (ENVO:00010504) within the epipelagic zone...; material: water...
CCAGCGCCACAATGCGATTGTCCTCAACGATGACAACGCCATTCTCAATGACATCTCGCGCCGAGTTCATGGTGATGACGCGAGCATTAGTAAAGGCCACAAGTCCTCGGGGACGATCGGAGTCTACCGAGAGGCTGAGATCAGCAATTTGCCGGGCTTCGTTTGTGCCGGTGCCCAAAGAGCCATCGACGCTGTACTGGAAAAAGCGCGGACCTACGCTCCAGGTGAGCGATGTGCCATCAGCGTTCCAATGAATGAATTCACCGCCCGGCGCGCTAACACGTTCGGTCGCGAAGGCAGCGGGGCCGGAGGCGTTATTTGGGATGGCAGACAGATCGATAGAGCGACCTGTCATGGGCAGCGCCGCAACGTAAAGGCGTCCCGCCTCACGATAAGCGACGTGTTTGCCTACGGGCGACATGCGAATGACGGTGGCCAGCGGCGAGCTCGCGTGCGTCCGCACGTCTTCACCATCGTGATTCATGGAAATAAGTTCGGTGGAAGCGTCATCACTACCGCGACCGACCGCAGAGCTCGCGCGTTCATTGGCGTAAATGCGGTCTTCGGGGCCAAAGTGGGGTGACCGGCCACGTCGACTGACAAATTGAGCCTCGTCATCACCAATGTTGAAGGTATAGATACCCGGTTTGTTGCCCCAGTGTGGGTTGGTCAGCGCACTGCCACTCAGTTTCGCGAAGAGCAGGGTCTCGCCATCGCTTGATACACTGAGATCGACATAATGACCCGGTGTTGCGAGAACGTTCTGGGGCCGCCCGCCGCGGGCACTGACTTTACGGACGGATCCCAACGCGTCGTCCGACCAGGTCAGGTAGTACACATCCTTTCCGTCGGGTGAAAATGCGGGTGAAAATTCGACCGCATCAGAGGTATCTCGCGTCAAACGCTTGGCTTCAGTATCGCTGCGCTTAACGTAAAGCCGACCCATGGACTCAAAGATCACAGACTGGCCATCAGGGCTTTGCGTGGCGAACCGCGGCATCGCGGTGGTTAGGGTATCGGGAGCGACATCAACAGCCACTTCAACAGCGGGGTAGGCCGTACGCGTGTCATTCACTGAGAACGGGATCTGACGAGTCTCACCGGAACCAACGTCGACACGCCAAATGTGGCCTTGAGACCAATAGACAATGGACTTGCCATCGGGCGTCCAAGCCATGGTCGGGTAGGCACCCTGAACCGCCCAGGTTTCCTGCATATCGGGGTCGAGGTCATCAACCAGCATGGTTTGCTCGCCTGACGCGAGATCCATAACGAACAGTCGCGAAGCGGCTCTTACACGTTTCACAAAGGCTAGGGTTTTACCGTCGGGGGATGGCGTAGGTCGAACAGCGCCGCCCGCACCACCAACGACTTTCTCAATCTCACCCGTTTCTAGGTCATAGCGTTTAATCGCCATGACTTCACCGTTGCTGTCCTCGTGGTAGATGAAGGTATTTCCGGGCGTCATATTTTGAATGTAGAACACCGACTCCCCATCGGCGCTGAATGTCGGTTCACCCAGCTCCTTCTGGAATGCGGGACTTGGTCGTTTAACCAGTACCGAGCCTTGTAGGTTTCCTCTCGCCAGAGCTTGATCCACGTTGGCATCGTAGAGCCATACCTCACCGGTTCCGAGTGATCGTGAGGTTGTGAAATGCTTCTTGGCTACCAAATAGTCTCCCGACGGGTGCCAGCTCGGATTATTGAGTAGACGGAAGCTCTCATGCGTTATTTGGTGCTTGTCGTCAGGATTGGCGAGGTCCATAACCCAAATGTTGTCAGCGCCATTACGGTCGGAGGTAAATGCAAGAAAACGGCCATCGGGACTGTATTGCGGTTGCACTTCCCACGCATGACCACTGAGTAGCGGTGTCGCTTCACCACCCGTAATCGGTATGTGATAAATGTCTCCCAACAGATCGAAAGCAATGTGCTGCCCATCGGGTGAGACATCGAGGTTCATCCAAGTGCCCTCAGTCACGTTGAGGTCAATCTCTTGAACCTCGGCTGAGTAGCTCGGTGCCGAGACATCCCAAGGTGGCGTCTCAGTCTCCTCCGATAATGTCAGACCCGATGCTGCGAATAAGCTGATACAAACGAAGGCTTGTTTTGTGAGTGAGGTGCAGGAAAAGCGAGCATTGCGCATACAAATTCAACCGTTGTGATAACTTTTTTTGTTGCTTATTAGGTATCACACTGCGCGGCTGTTTTCGACCTTAAGTTTGTGTCAATCCGGATGGTGTATGGTGATAGCAGATCGGCGTTGGTTTCCACCCAACCCTTTGCCGTTTGAAGTTGGTCTCAGCCAGTGGTTTTGGTTATCACCCCACTACACAGGACGTGGAGGGCGTCGAATGCTAGCAACGCTTGATTGGTTCGTCGTGGCAATTTACCTGTCCGGTTTGGTGGCTATGAGTCTGTATCTGTCACGTCGCCAGGAGACTGCTGAGGATTACTTTGTCGCCGGTAACAGGAGTGGCCCCATCAGTATTGCGCTCTCCGTTATGGCAACACAGTGCTCGACCAACAGCATTTTGGGTGCGCCTGCGTTTGTCGCCTTTGTTGTCGGCGGAGGACTCGTCTGGTTGCAGTACGAGCTAGCGCTTCCGTTAGCGATGATTTTTATCGCCATATTTTTTATTCCCGTATTCCACCGGCAGCGTCTGGTGTCGGTTTACCTCTATCTGGGGCGGCGTTTTGACGATAAAACGCAGCTACTCATCAGTGGCATGTTTCAGTTGTCGCGGGCTGCAGTGGCGGGCATCACCGTTTATGGCGTAGCCAGCATGATTGCCATCACTACTGGACTTTCCTTTGCCCAATCGGTTGTTTTATTTGGCGCCATCACAATCATCTATGACGTTCTGGGTGGCATACGTGCCGTCATCGCTAGCGACGTTATCCAAATGATCATTTTGACCAGCGTCCTTGGCTACCTTGCGTACTTATTGATTGGGTCGGCAGGTGGTCTTGAGTCAATGCTGGCGCAGATCCCAGCCGAGCGCACTGCGGCTCTGTCGTTTCAGCATCACGGTTTCGGTGACGGTCATGACTTTGCCTTCTTACCCATGCTGATCGGTGGGTTTTTCCTTTATGTTGCCTATTACGGATGCGATCAGAGTCAGGTGCAGCGGCAGCTGTGTGCAGCGACGCAGGACGACAACCAAAAGATATTGATCATCAACGGTGTCCTACGTTTTCCTCTGGTCTTGCTTTACTGCCTCATTGGCGCGGGACTGGCGGCATACGCGGGCTCCCACACCGATTTTCTGGCTTCTCTACCTGTGATCAACGATGCGCCTAATTACAATATGGCGCTGCCAGTGCTCTTTTCACGAGAGCTGCCTGTGGGTGTGGTGGGGCTAGCCGTTGTTGCGCTGCTCGCCGCAGCCATGTCGTCGCTCGACTCCGTGATTAACAGTTTATCTGCCACCACCTTGAAGGATTTTGTGAAGCCGGTCATGAAAGAGCGGATTGCCACGCCAGCGCAGGAGCTCTGGTGGGGCAGGGCACTTACCGTCTTTTGGGGGGTGTTCGCATTGGTGACAGCGTTCTTCGTCGACGATATTGCATCGACAGTGATCGTGGCGGTTAACAAGGTGGGCTCGCTCATCAATGGACCTATTCTTGGTGTCTTCCTCTTGGGGCTAATGACGAAAACCGCCACTGGACGCGGTGTTCGAGTTGGCTTTTTTGCTGGTCTCGCCGTCAATGCCTTCTTATGGGCCGCCATGCCCTCTGTTTCATGGCTTTGGTGGAACGTTATCGGGTTGGCAGCCACGATGGGCGTTGGGCTGATGATGAGTGGCCATGTCTCATCGGAACAGAATCTTACCGACCTCGTTTGGAGTCCTGCCTTCTATCAGAATGCGGGGTTTACAAAAAGCTGGGTTCCGGCTTATGGGTTCCTCGGCCTATGGACACTCCTGCTCATGGGCGTACTCGCGATGTTCGGAACACGATAATTAGCGCTCTCTCTCGTTCACATCGGTCCTGGCGGCACCTCCAGTCAATGGGTTGCTTGTCCGCATTGAGCCGCCTGTGAGCATGGCGAACCAGTCCTTGAAGGGACCGGCTGTGTTTTGCCAGAAGCTCCGATATTGATCTTGCGTTTCGGGCCCTAATCCCCAGGGGGTGTACTCGTCCTTTTCAGGAATGTAAAGCGTCCTGAATAGTCGATCCCAAATGCTGGTCACGGCCGCTAGGTTAGTGTCCCAGTGCTTTTCCAGATAGCTGTGATGGGTGTGATGCATGACCGGGCTCTGTAACCATTTTGATAACCATACCGGGTAATGAAACGCGACGTGATAATGCCGAAATGACCCATTGAATCCGAAAAGTAAGGAAAAGAAACCGATGTTAAACAGCGTCGCCTGCGTAATATCACTCTCGAATAACCAGCCAAATAGGCCACCCGCAATACCATAGGCTAAGGCGGCGCCTGCCGCGTAGATGGGCCCTTCGAGGAAGTGTTCTCGGTAACGTGTTAACGGCGTTAGGACCTCTGCCGAGTGATGCACTTTATGTATGACCCAAAGTGCCGGGACTTTGTGTTCGGTGTAGTGAATCACATAAAAAATGAAGTCATACAGTAGCAATGTCACCAAGCTGTAGAGCAGCATCCATCCGTAGCTTATGTCCAGCGCAGGCCCTGTACCCCAAGTGTCTGCCAAGCCATTCATAACTAGCGTCTCTGCGAAGGTGCCAACACTTAAAATGAGGGCGGTGGCCCAGAAGGGTCGTAGAAGGCGTTCAAAGACATAAAGGGTGATATCAACACGAGCAGATACGTGGGTATAGATATCGCGTGGTATGAGAAATTCCAGTAAACCGGCGGGGCGCTCTTTACCCGACGCATCCTTCGAGCCATGACCGCTACGAAACAGCCAGATGGTTACAGCAAGCACCAGCGTGAGTAACAGGAAGGGCCAAGTAAGATCTCTGGGTAAATTGTCTCGCAGCAGCGTGAGCAGCAGGTTAGAAATGTCGGCTAGTGGTCCGATAACAAGACTCCGTCTCCCATGCGTTGATAAAAACGATACTTGGACTGAGTTGGAGGGTCCAGTGGCGTGGCTTTAACACATGGAACTTATAGTCGAAGTTTACAGGCCTCGAACTATCTTGAAAGTACATTGTTCGGTGCTATTCTCCGGCCAATAAAACCAATAAGACCCACCACACATGAAGATACCTTCGACAGCCCTGTTTTTAGCAATACTCGGATTAGCCGCATGCGATGCTGACAATTCCGGTCTGCACCCTAATTTAACTGATATCCGCGATGACTGGGTGGTGACACCCGAAGAGGCGCTTGAGTGGGCTTCAGTAAAGCATGACAACCTGCCCACACTTACGGGGAGCCCCGAGTGGTTGACTTACATGGAGTTCCTAGAGACCACGCTCGATACCTATGGCGTAGTTGATGGAACACGGAATGCCTGGCAATTCGAGCGTTGGCACACGTCTGAAGATAGCGCTCAGTGGTCGCTATCATCCGATGGATCACCCGTGAGAGTTGCACACTATGGTGCTTACTCGGGCTCAACAGCGCCCGAAGGTATTACTGCGGAGCTCATTTATTATGATCATGACGATCCTCCGGAGTCGATTGAAGGGAAGATCGTCGTTATTCCCACGAGGAAACATCCCAACCCTCCGTATTCCGATAACTACTTAATCAACTACACCTTTAATGATTATGAATATGCGACCGATGCAGAAACGCTGCCGGCGCCGTTCGAGTTCGTTCCACCCTCCGAGAGTTTTACATTTGATATCTGGTGGCAGTTAGCGCAGGGGCTCGATCGTATCCCACGTGATGGCAACGCGGCAGGCGCCATCATTGTCTACGACATGGCCTACGATCGCACAAAAGGCCTATACACCTTTGGTGTGCCCACACTGTACAACTCGCCAACACTAATCTTGTCGCGAGAAGATGGCGCCAAAGTGATTGACGACGCCAAGCGGGGAAAATCGGCGACATTAAGGCTTGAGGCTGTGGTAGAGACATCAGAAGCCTTTCAATACATCGCTTATTTGCCGGGTGCTAAGTACGGCACGCCGGAAGATGAGCAGATCATTCTGGTGAATCACACAGACGGACCGTCGATTACGCAAGATAACGGTGCGTTAGGTCTACTTGGCATCGTGAGATATTTTTCCAATATTCCTCAAAGTGACCGGCCACGAACCTTGACTGTGTTTCTGGATTGCCGCCATTACATGCCCGGCATGGAGGACGCGCATGCAGCACCGGATTGGTTCACACGTTTCCCTGAAAAGAAGAGCAACATTGTCGGAATGATCCAGACCGAGCACCTGGGTGAAATGGATTACCGAGAAGTCGAAGGGCGTGTTGAGCCGACGGGTCACGCGGAACAGTCTTATTTATGGACGCGTAATAACGAACAACTCATAACAGCGGCGAAGGACGCGGTCAGCAAATACGGTTGGTCTCGTGCACAGTTGTCAGTGCCCGAACGCCCGGGAATGCGCGGAGCACTTCAGCAGGTGTGGTGGGGCGTGGGCGCCATCGGGCAGGCTGATACGGGCTACTACAACTGTGATGTCTGGCACTGCCTCGATGTTCCGGGCTTTGGTCTTGGGGGGTTTCTAGGCTACTACTGGACTTCAGATTCGGGAATCGAACGGTGGAATGAAGACCTATTCGTCAGTCAGACCGCCACCATGACTGAGCTTACCGGTGTTCTAATGACGTCTGATCTCAGTGAAATTCTGTCCGAAGGTACAGAAGACTCATTCCTTGATAAAACCAATCGTGACCAGCAGTTCAGTGGGAATTAAGCTTCCACTTAATGGCTTCAGTTGACCTCGCTGCTAACCTCTAGCACCGACCAAGCCCACCGGATACAAAAAAGCCCCACCCAAAGGGTGAGGCTCTCTTGTATGGCGCGCCCGGTACGATTCGAACGTACGACCGCCTGATTCGTAGTCAGGTACTCTATCCAGCTGAGCTACGGGCGCGAAGGGGCGTATCATACTCCAGAGCTTTTCTTTTTCAAGTCTACTTTGGCCTGTGATCCTCTCTCAGTGCTTGCTGAACCTTGATTCTATCGAGGCGTAGGCTTGCTCGCTGGGTCGACTCGCTCTAATGTGACCCGCACGCCAAATTGCAGGGATTCAGTAATGCCAATCATGACCTTGTCGGAGATAGAGACTCTCTGCAGAGATGCGCTGCTTAACGTGGGTGCAAGCCAAGAGCAGGCGGATATCGTAGCGGCCGAAATTGCGGATGCAGAGGCTGAAGGTATCCGGAACGTTGGTTTGGGTTACATGCACCTGTATCTGAAACATCTCAAGGTTGAAAAGGTGAAACCGCACGCGGCTCCTAAGATTGTAAAAACCTCTGCTGCCAGTACGGTGATCGACGCAGACTTTGGTTTTTGCCATCACGCCTACATGGTGGGTGAAGCACGATTGATCGAGACAGCGAAAGAGCAAGGGGTTGGACTGATGTCGATCCATCAGTCGTCCTCTGCGGGTGTCTTGGGTTGGTTTGTGCGTCGACTCGCGAAGGAGGGGCTGGTGGCATTGATGTTTGCGAACAGCTCCAAGGCCGTTGCTGCTCATGGTGGAAAGGTGCCTTTCTTTGGCACCAATCCGTTTGCCTTTGGTGCGCCTAGGGCTGGTGATGAGCCGCTTGTGGTGGATATGGCGACGGCGTCGACTGCGCGCGTCAATTTGGTCAAGGCGGCAGCGGAAGGCCGGGAAATCGAACCGGGTCATGCAATTGATTCAGATGGCAACCCAACGACCCATCCGGCCGCAGGTTTGAAGGGCGCTCAGTTGCCAGTAGGGGGCCCAAAGGGCTTCGGCCTTGGACTCATGGTGGACGTGCTGGGAGGCGTTCTTACGGGCAGTAATTGCTCCTATGAAGCGTCCATGTTCGCAACCACTGAGGGGGGGCCGCCTAATGTCGGTCAGACGATTATCGCAATGGATCCCTCCTTCTTCAGCGAGGGATTCGTCGAGCACCTTGAGTCTATGTTCAGTGACTTAACGCGTGATAACGAGGTGAGGGTGCCCGGTGAGCGTCGGGCTGAATTACGACGCATTCACGAAGCGCAAGGTGTTGAGGTCCCGGAGACATTACTCGCTCAAATAGCTGAGTTATCTGCTGGCTAACAGCTCTGCAACTACTGAGGTTGCTTCACCAGCACTGCGCCTGCCGCCTAGAGGAACTCCTGTCGTGCGTCCAGCAGCGCTTCTAGCGCATATTCTGCATAGGACTGATCGACAAAAATTGAGAAGACGTCGTCACCTGCCAGATCATGCCGCGCAATGATGCAGTTGATGAGCGCCATTTGAGTTTGTGCGACATCGCCCAGGTTAAAGGCGCTTGGTCTCAGATCAACGCTACAGAGTTTCGCCATTAGCGCTGACGTTTCACTGCCCTTCAGTACGAGCCACGCGTGGCTACTTTGGCAGAAGAGGGGATAGGCGTCGGTGGTAAAGTCATTACCCATTGCGAGGTCTGCCGCGTCATCGTGGGGGTCGAGCACCCAAAACTCACGCTGACTTAGCGCCATCACAAAACTCTGGTTTATTGAGGCAACCAAGCGATTCGGTTGCTCTGGAAGATCCCAACCCTGAATTCGTAGCGCCTCTGCGGCGCCTTGACCCCGTAAACCCCAGCGATGTCGGTTCGTGAGGTCATGAATCGAAATATCGCCTTCATGACTGAGTCCACGCAACGGTGATTCGAAGATGGGATCGAGGTGCACGCTCATAGGGCTTGCCTCAGATTATCTGGGTCATAAAAGGGTGTCTTCGCTACCCGCGCATGGGCATGTACTGCATCATCAGTCCGGATAACCACCGTTGTGCCAGGCACTGCATCCTCGGGATGAACATAGGCAAGGCCAATGATCTTGTTCAAGGTTGGCGAGTACTCGCAGGAGGTTACCGAACCGACAATATGGCCATTGCGGATAACCAGGTGACCTTCTTTGGGTTGGGGGCTTGTGGCACCCAGTTCAAAACCCACGAGCTGTCGCTCCAGCGGACTTTTGGAGAGGATATCGACGCTCTTTGAACCCACGAAAAAGGGCTTCTTCGACGAAATTGCCCAGCGCAGTGACACTTCATCGGGCTGTGTCATGCCGTCGGTGTCCTGCCCAATAATGATGTGACCTTTTTCGAGTCTTAGTAGCCGTTGAGCCTCGACACCAAAGGGGCGAATACCATGCGCTTCGCCGTTAGTGAGCAGCCGATCCCAAAGTTCACCCATCAAAGGCGAGGGCACATGTAATTCGTAACCGAGTTCGCCAACGAAACCGACGCGCATCATGCGCGCAGGGATGCCCGCAACGGACGCTTCCTGGTAGGCGAGGTAGGGAAAGTGCTGGGCACTCAGGTCTACACTGCAACCAACGCTCTCGATAACTTGCCGTGACAGCGGGCCTGCGACATTTATCGCGCTGAATGCACTCGTGACGTTGGCAATATCGAGATCGAGTCGCCACTGGGCATTCCAGCGCAACATGTCGCGATACACCCGATCAACGCCGCTAGAGGTCGCCGTAACGTAGTAGTGGTGCTCTCCCAGTCGAGCGGCGACACCGTCGTCAGCCACAACGCCTTGCTCATTGGTCAGCACGGCGTAGCGCGTTTTACCTATCGGCTGTTTAACGAAGCCAAAGGTGTATAGCCGATTCATAAACTCCGGTGCATCGGGTCCCCGAAGTTCAATGCCACCCAGCGTACTGACATCAATGATGCCCACGCCCTGTCGGACAGCTCTGACCTCAGCCTGAATACAAGCCGTCCGTTGCACGGGATCGCCATAGTAAGCGGGGCGCTGCCAGCTACCGGCGGGCATCATTTGAGCCCCCAGTCCGATATGCCTATGGTGCAGTGGCGTTCGCCGAAGCGGATGAAAACGTCTTCCCGCCAGTAACCCTAGCGGCTCAGGCATCAATGGTGGTCTTGCCGTGGTGACGCCCGTTTCATGTACGGTGCGGTCGGTTGTTTTGGCGACCAAACGTGCTGTGGGAAGTGCCGAATGGCGGCCTTGGGACGGACCCATACCTACTGTGGAGAAGCGCTTCACAAGCTGGATGTCGCGATAACCCATGCGCGTTGCATTGATGATGTCTTTGATCTGCAGGTCTTCGTCGAAATCGACAAATTCTCGACCTTTGGGGTGCTTCAAGAATGGCCAAGGATGATTGACCTGCTCGGTAAAGTTGACGTCTTCAGCTGACGCCGTCTCGCTGTCAAGAGCGATCCCCAGATTCCTCAATGCCTGTCGTGCCGCGTTCCTACCGTCGGCTTCTACCAGATCCAGTGAGAATACGCTGTTGACACTGCCGGCGAGATGCATGCCCTGAGGTAGATTGGAGAGCTGGAATTGAGACGTGCTGTCGTCGTAGCTCAGGACAGCACCGGCCTGACACGCCAGCTGATAGGACGGCATGAACCCGGCTGACATGGCAAGCAGGCCGCAATCGATGCTCACGAGCTTTTCCGCTACCTCGCCGCGTTCGTCCAGCTTGTGCACATCGACCTGCGACAGTCCATGACTAAAGAGTCCTTGTTTAGCCTCGTAAATGCCACAGCCTTGAAAGAGGGCAATACCTCGCCGTTTGGCCTCGTCACTTAATGCTGGGTCATTGTAGGTCGTGCGAAGGTCCACGATTGCAGCAACGTTGGCACCACCGTCCTGGCTGCTGAAAGCGGTTCGGTAGGCGAGATCGTTGCCCGCTAGCACAACAACGGGCGCCGAGGGCACGACACCGTACAGGCGCATTAAGCGATCAAGCGCGCTACACATGACCACGCCGGGTAAATCGTTGTTGCGAAACACCACGTGTTGCTCGCTTGAGCCGGTGGTGAGAATGGTCTGTTTCGCCCGCAACTTGATCAAGCGTGATTTTTGAATAATTGGAAGGTAGTGATCACCGAACCAGGCGTTACACGTGGATGAGCAGAGCACATCAATGTTTTCGTGAGCCTCTATGGCCGCTACTAAGGCATCCCGGGCCGACTTCGTGGTCTCATAATTACCTTCAAAGGCGTGATAGTTCATCGAACCACCCAAACGTGGCTCCTGCTCGACAAGCGTCACCTGAGCCCCTGCATTTGCGGCCAGCAAAGCCGCATTTAAACCCGCAGGTCCCGCACCAATGACGGCAACGTCAGCAAACGCGTAGGTTTTGTCATTGTAGGGTGCTTTAACGGAGAGGTTACTAATACCCAGTCCCGCGGTCTTCCTAACAATGGGCTCCCACCAGGCCCAAATCCCCCGAGGTTTGAAAAAGGCTTTGTAGTAGAAGCCGACCGGCAAAAAGCGGCCGAACCAATCGAGTAATCGAGACAGGTCAAAGTGGAGGCTGCCGGTATAGTTCTGAGCCGTCACCGCAAGATGGTCTTCGGCAGGCAGGCGATCGGCCAAAAGATTGGGCGCTACGGGTGTTTGAACCAGTGTATTGGCGTCATAGCCACAGAGCGTCAACGGCCCTCTCGGACGGTGGTACTTAAACGACCGCGATTGGACCCATTGGCCGTTGGCTAATAGCGCTGAAGCTACAGTGTCGCCTTCCACGCCCTGTACTAGCCCTCCCTCGAAGGTGAACTGAATGGTCTGCGATGGATCAATCCATTGACCAAAATGCGCGTTCTTGAGCCGTTTCATGACTCACCCTCATTGGCCACAAAATCGACGCGCTGTTTGAAGAGTTGGTCTGCGGGGTAGGTGCGAATAATCTCATCGGTCGCGTTATGCCGTTCTGCAATGAACCAGAAGCTGCTGGGGCTATGCATCCACCACTCGAGCACAATTCCAACGTCATTTTTCTCGTAGAAGACGTGGTGAGCCCAATCCGTATCCGAGACGTTTTGGTGATCAGGCATCGCCTTAACCTGACCGCCGTAGACAAATTCGCTGATATTTCGTGGCCCGTTTAGCGGGCATGTCATGATCTTCATACCCTACCTCAGTGACTTGCCGCCGTGGCGCCCATTTCGTTGACCTGCTTGAAGCGATCAAAGCGCGCGAGCTCAAAGGGCTGAATGAGCTCGGGTACCTTGCCACCCGACGCTACCAGCTCTGCCATCGTTTTGCCGCAGATCGGTGTCGCCTTGAAACCCCAGGTGCCCCAGCCCGCGTCAATGTAGTAATTCTCTACCGGACTCAGGCCCATGATGGGACTGTAGTCACTCGTCATATCGGTAATCCCCGCCCATTGCCTCAGTAACCGCATTTCACTCAGGAACGGGAACATTTCGACGGCACTTGAGATCAGGCTTTCCTTGAGTGGTAACGATGCTCGGCTGTTGTAAAGCGGGTAGGGGTCAGAGCCACCACCTATTACTATTTCGCCGCGGCTGGTCTGTTGAACGTAGCAGTGCAGTGCCGATGAACTCACGAGCGGTGTGAGAAAGGGCTTTACGGGAAGTGTGACCATCGCTTGAAGCGGGTAGGCAACGAGGGGTAACGGAAAGCCTGCTTTCTGCGCCATTAACGCGCTATGCCCCGCCACCGCTTGAATGACCACTCCTGCGTTCACATCGCCACGCGTGGTTTTGACACCCGTGACGCGACCATTGCTTACGAGCACATCGGTGACTTCGGTCACCTGATGAAGTTCAACACCGCGTTGCGTCGCACCGCTGGCATAGCCCCATGCAACCGCATCATGGCGAGCTGTCGCACCGTCTTTGTGCCAAAGACCCGCAAGTACTGGCAAGTTGGCAGGATTCAAATTTAGAGTGGGTACGAGCTCTGCAACGTTTCTGGGGTCGATTAACTCGGATCGACCACCAAAATGCTTGTTGACCTCAGCGCGCTGGCGAAAGGCGCGGACAGTCGCATCGGTATGTGCGAGTGTCAGCTGGCCTCGCTGTGAGTACATGATGTTGAAATCGAATTCGTTAGAGAGGTTTTCGTAGAGTTTTACGGATTCGCTGTAGAATTTCACACCTTCCGGTGTCAGGTAATTAGAACGAATGACAGCGGTATTTCTCGCCGTGTTGCCACCACCCAGATAGCCCTTTTCCAACACCGCGACGTTGGTAATGCCATGATATTTGGCGAGGTAGTAAGCGGTTGCCACCCCATGACCGCCACCGCCAATGATGACAACGTCGTACTGACGCTTGAGTTCGGTTGGCAACGGCAGATCGGCCTCTTTCTCAAACGGATAGTCGTTTGAAATACCGTATTTAAGGAGGCCAAAAGGCATTGGAACCGACCTTACGCTTTTGCTTTTATTCCTCGCATGGTAGCGGAATTCGAAGCGTATACCCTGCCACTTTTTTCAGAAAATTTTAGTCTTTTTGCACTGCGTAGCCCGGGGGCTGCGAGTGTTGCAAACATCTAAATTTCGGCAGGGTGATATCTATGTTTAAGCATGGCCATGAAATCGGTGAAAAAAAAGTCTTTTGGGCTGATTGGAGGTAATGAATGGTTCGGTCGATTGCGCTTCCGCCAATCCTCGCGGACCGTCACTGCTCAAGGCGCAGAAGCCATATGGTTTGCGTAATGCGATGCTCTCGCTAATAAACTAGTTAATCGGCGGGACCGGCACCCAGCCGGGAGCTGGATGTTGAAGCTACTAAGGTCAATTTGGCAAGCCCCTGCAACTGCTCCCAAAGGGAGGCATCAACCGCTATGCCCTCACGCTCAGTTTTAGATCGCACTTCCAGCAGGTCACTCTCGTCATGACGTGCCAGCAGGTCGTATTCATATTCAGATCGCATTGTCGGCAATAAATCGACGTGATTTACCATGACGACGGTGATGCCCGTGTTGTCTTTATTTTCGTCAGGGAGTTCTGAGACTGCGTAGATTCTGATGGACGGTACCGACGAGCTTGCCCTAAAACCAACCACTTGCTCGGTCAGGGGTGTTTGCGAGTTACGCCAAAACGCCGTGACGTTCATGCCGCGGTTGGCCAGTCGAGCTAAATAACCCATGACAAGTTGGCGTTGTCGGCAGTGCCGAATTTTCAATACCGAAAAACCACGGGCACGTGCCTGAGTGAAAGCGAGCTCAAGCGGTAGGTGCGAACAGGCTAAAACACTCGCATTATGCGCATCTAAAACCGTGACATCGGTATCTTTATACAGGATGTCAGGGGGAGAGTAGGGGTGTTCTAAAGAGTATTGCTCGAGCGCGTCTTTTAAAGTTTTAACGCCATCTAAGCCGAAACTTTCCATCCAACAAAGCATGTCTGCTGCATCGGACGCTTGACCATCGGAAAACCCCAGCCCAATAAAAGCCTTCCAAGAGAGCGATTGCAGTTCGTTAAAGGAGACTTTCATGGCATCGTTTACCGACGGGGTCTCTGAGGGGCAAGCGCAAAGCTCCAGTCATCGAAGTCAACCAAATCTGCAGGCTCAGCATTTAGTTCAGCGATGAGTGGTGCCCCCTGAAAAAAGGTAACTCGTACCCAGCGATCACCTTTTGGATCAAAGCGTTGAGCTCCTAAAAATGAGAGCTTCGCGCGCAGCAGATGCATTGGTTTCATTTCTCGATGCCACAAATTGGCCCGAATTTCCCCGTAGGCAGATCCTGCCATGGTCTGTATGCGGCGAACGATGTCGCTGTCGCGCTGATTCGCCATAAGGAAATCGATTGTTAGAGCGGCAGGATCCTGCCGGAGATGAGCATCCAAAGTGGCGTGTATCCGCTGCACGCGGGGGCCAATAGCGATAGAGAGTTCTTTCTCTTCGCCCTCGTCAACGCCACGAATACCCAACCGCGGTTCTTCCTTTTCGATTGAGCGATACCAGAACCAATAGCGTTCGTCAGATGACGTTAAATCTACCTGCAATGCCCAATCTAAGTAGGTTTCGATTAACTGTTTAAGCTGTATCAAGGGCATATCCGGAACGAGATCCAAGGACTCCTCGGCAGCCATATAGTCCTCCAGCCCGTCCGTATGGTCTGGATAAATCTCGATAAGGAGCGTGTTGATAAGCTCTTGTGTCTCGAGCGTAAACGCTGCCTCTGCCCAATCCGTGAGCTGAAGCCATAAATCCGCTTCAGCGGATACTTGATCAAGCCATACAGCGGCCATGGATAACTCACTGACAACATCTTCATTTTTCAGACGTTGATCATCATTCTCAATATCGCATTCCTGCAGGCTTTGGATTGCACGACGCATTAAATCAAGCAGACGTTGCTGGGCCTCCTCATCTGCCGCTTCTTGTTTCGCGAGGCTTAGGGCTGTCTCTCGCATATGAACCCACTGATTAATCAACAGGGGATGGTTGATTAGAAACGGCGCCATTCCCAAGCCTGTTGAATTTCCAATGCCAACGTAGCGCTTTAGGTCGTCGGACAAGGGCACCGCGTCAGGGCTCTTATTCCGCGCGATATGCTCTACCTGATCGATCGAAAATTGCCGAAGTACATATACCGCGGTCATCTGTGCTGAGAAAGGCTGTCTAAAGTCAGGGTTGTCTTTGAGCCGCGCAAAGTCGGCGATACCAAACTTTCCATTCCCGTAAACGGCTGTCGTTCGATAAAGGTATCCGGCGGTCTTGAGTAATGATTCGGCGGGTTGTCGGCCTTGGCTCAGTTGCTCTACGAAGGACGAAAAGTTTCGTACGCTGCGATTGGCCCGAGATATCACCAATAAGTTCGGATGCTGCCGACCCGCCTCCTGCAAGGGTACATTTTCTGACAACGACATCATTAGATCATCTTCAACATCTCCTTCCACAAGGCCAAAGGTGAGATCCCAAGCTTCCGCGATAACACGGTCTGATCGCTGAGCATCATCAAGATACCGTGAGAAAATAACCACGTGGTATCGTGCCTGAGGTGTTTGTATGCGGTAGATAACCTCACCGTAGCCATCTGCATTCAAATCGAAGCGTGTCTGTGTCACCTGCCAACGCTGTCTAGCCATTTTGCGTATTAATGAGCGAGCAAAACTCAGCCGGCTACTCGAGAAAGCACCTAGTCGCGGCAGTTCCATGACTGACGAAGCAGGTCTGAGCCATAAGTTGGCATATTGTGTTGAAGGGTCAAATATCACGAAGCTGTGCCGCCAAAGCTATAGATCGCCAAAGGGGGGCGATATTGGCGTAGCGGCCCGATCAAGTAACGATACCCAGTTTCCACCCATAATCTGACCGAGCTCCTTGTCCGAAAAACCGCGCTTAGACAATGCGCTCGCAATGCTCGGAAAGTCACGGTTATCAGCAAACCAGCTGAGACTCTCGGGCCAGCCTGCGTTGGCTGAGGAGCCCTCGCCATAATCCATGGTTTTAGACCATCGGCCATTACGCATCCACTCAAGGACAGTTTGAGGTTGGCTTTGACATAGGTCTGAGCCGAGTCCAATGCGGTCTATGCCCATTCTCTCTGCGGTCCAGACGACCATGTCGCAAAAGTCATCTAATGTGCATTTGGGACCGTTTTTTAGATGGAAAGGGTAGAGCGAGAAGCCGAGAATACCTTCATTGGCAGCCACCGCATCGATGACTCTATCGGATTTATTGCGAAGCGCAGGATGGAAGTGACTGGGATTGGCATGCGAGACAATCACGGGCCGTTCGGAGTAATCAATGGCTTCGAGTGTTGATCGCTCAGCACTATGAGACATGTCAATCACCATGCCGACTCGATTCATTTCCTTGATGACTTGCTTACCAAAGCGTGTGAGTCCACTGTCTTCATCCTCATAACACCCACATGCCAATAGGCTCTGGTTGTTATAGGTGAGCTGCATAATCATGAGTCCCAGCCGTCGCATAATTTCGACCAACCGAATCTCATCCTCAATCGGTGAGCAGTTCTGGGCGCCGAAGATGATGCCAATCCGACCCTCTGCCTTGGCCAGCGCGATTTCGCTGGGGTTGTAAACGGGGCGGATGAGATCCGGCATGGACTCAAATCGCTGGTTCCACTCGCCCAGTCGCGTCAGTGTTTCTCGGGTGTTCTCGTGATAGGCAATGGTGACGTGAACGCAGTTCAGGCCTCCTTCGTGCATTTGCTCGAAGATCTCGCGAGACCACGCCGAGTACTGCAATCCATCGATGACTGTCCATTCTTGATTCACGGCTTGGCTCCGAGATTAGGCCTGAACGTAACTTGTTTTCACGGTGGTATAGAACTCTCTCGCATACTGCCCTTGCTCCCGGGGACCGAAGCTTGAGTTTTTGCGTCCGCCAAATGGCACATGATAGTCCGTACCTGCGGTAGGAAGGTTCACCATTACACAGCCTGCAACCGCGCGCTGCTTGAAGTCTGAGGCGGTTTTAAGGCTCTGAGTGATGATGCCGGCGGTGAGGCCAAACTCGGTGTCATTGAGGATGGAAAGCGCATCCTCGTAGTTATCGGCCTTGATCACACAGGCAATCGGCGCAAACAGCTCCTCACGATTAATGCTCATTTCGTTAGTGGTGTTGATGAAGAGCGTTGGCTCCATGTAGTACCCGCTTGTTGCCGCATCGATACGGTTTCCGCCAAATACCAGAGACGCGCCTTCATTCCTGCCTCTTTCAACCCATTCGAGGTTCTCATTGAGCTGCACTTCGGATGCGACTGGACCGATATCGACTCCCTCACCGAGCGCGTGACCCACGGTGGTTGATTCTAGCTTTGCGATGAGCTTTGAAACGAATTCATCGTGGACGCTAGCGTCGACAATGAGTCTCGAGGAGGCCGTACATTTTTGACCTGTTCCGCTGTAAGCACCCACAAAGGCTGCATTCACAGCCACATCAAGGTCTGCATCCGCCGCCACGATGAGCGCATTTTTAGAGCCCATTTCCAGCTGACACTTAACCAGATTCGCCGCGGTGGCCTTAGCGACTTCCCGACCGACTGGAAGCGAGCCAGTAAACGAAACGGCATGAATATCAGGACTGTTGATAATGGCGTCGCCGACTGCACCGCCTGACCCCATCACGAGGTTGAAAGTGCCGGCAGGCAGGGCTGTCTGACGCGAGATAATCTCAGTGAGCGCCCAAGCGCTGGCAGGTACTAGATTTGCAGGTTTAAAAATAACGGCGTTACCAAAGGCCAGGGCAGGAGCAATCTTCCAGACCGCCGTCGCCATGGGAAAATTCCAGGGGCTGATGATGGCCACGACCCCCACTGGCTCTCGACGGGTATCGATCTCGATGCCGGGTCGCACGGACTCAGCGCGATCATCGATCTGCCGATGAACCTCTCCCGCGAAATAGTGAAAGAACTGACCCGAACGATAGACCTCACCAACGCCTTCAGCGCGAGTCTTACCTTCTTCTCGAGCGAGCAACTCACCCAGCTCGCCACTGCGCGCGATCAGTTGATTTCCAATGTCCATCAGCACGCTATAACGGGTCTCCAGAGCAGAGCTTCCCCACTCCAGTACGGCGGCATTGGCAGCAGTAATCGCCGCCTCAACCTGAGGCATGGAAGCCTGAGCGTAGTGACCAATGACGTCAGTAGTATCGGATGGGCTTGTGTTGACCACGGAGGCTTCGGTTTCGATCCACGCGCCGTTGATGTAAAGCTGATGTTGCTCACTCATTTGACTGTCCTTATTGCCTTATTGGCTATTATTGCGGGACCGCTGGACGCTGGGCCTCAGACCGCATTTTCACGGGCACATACTAAAGGGATGGGCACTGGGAATACATTAAAAAAACAGTCCCGAAGGACTAGACGGGGATACACTTATGAAGCCACCTGAACCCCATGAACCATAAACCGATCACCCGCATAACGAGACCATATTGTGACCGACGCTCAGATGCCACTCACTGTTTGCTTTCAGGATGATGCGCTAGTTGTCGTTGATAAGCCTTGCGGCATGTTGGTGCATCGAAGTGGCATCGACGCCTATGCGACGGCGTTTCTCCTGCAGACCCTTCGAGACCAGTTAAATCAGTCTGTATACCCCGTACACCGTTTGGATAAAGCGACGTCAGGATTGGTCATCTTCGCTTTGAGTAGCGACGTGGCAAGAACACTGTCGCAGGCTTTTGAACACAGTGAGGTGATGAAGACGTATGAGGCATTTGTGCGTGGTCACACCCCCCAAAGTCTGCATATAGATCACGCGCTACGGGATGAGGTGGATAGCAAAGGCCGTAAAATTAAGAACGGGACTGCAAGAGAGGCCATGACAGAGCTCAGAACACTGACTTCATGGACCGTACCAGAGCCGGTAGACCGATATCCTGAGGCGCGCTACTCCCAGGTTCAGCTGCAACCCATTACGGGTCGCTATCGGCAACTCAGACGGCATGCAAAGCATATTTCGCACCCTATATTGGGTGATGTCCGCTACGGAAAGGGGACCCACAACCGGTTTATTGAGGAGCGCCTGGGAATCCGGCGATTGTGGCTTCACGCCAGGCAGGTGGCTTTTCGGCACCCCCTTAGCGATGAAGCACTATCCGTCTCGTCGGCTCTACCGGGTGACTTTCTTCGGATGAGGGCTTGGTTAAACAGCGCTAGCCAAGGCTGACCGGCAGACAGGACCGTCAGCATTCAACGGTAGTCACAGGGATTTTCAGTCCATGAATTGCCAGTCCACCGCGGGCGGTTTCCTTGTAGCGGCTGTCCATGTCCTTCCCGGTTTCTCGCACTGTATCGATCACTTGATCGAGTGAGATCATGAACTGACCGTCCCCTGCGAGAGCGAGATCTGAAGCGGCGATGGCTTTGACCGCCCCCATACCATTGCGTTCGATGCAGGGCACTTGTACCAAGCCACCAATCGGATCACAGGTAAGTCCGAGGCAGTGTTCTACGGCTATCTCTGCTGCATTCTCGATCTGTCGCGGGCTGCCGCCCATCGCAGCAGTGAGTCCTGCCGCCGCCATGGAGGCCGCTGCGCCTACCTCACCCTGACAGCCGACTTCAGCACCCGAAATAGACGCATTCATCTTAAATAAGCCGCCAATCGCGGTCGCGGTGCGTAAAAAGGTGCTTACATGGCGGTTAACACCCGCCTCATTGAGCTTGTGCTCATCGAGATGCGCGCGAAGCACCGCGGGCACAATCCCTGCTGCGCCGTTTGTTGGAGCCGTAACAAGACGCCCGCCGGCTGCATTTTCCTCATTGACTGCCATGGCATAGACCATCGCTCGTTGAGCCGCATTGGCCGGTGCTTTATCGCCATGGGAATTGTTTAGTAAGCGGTTCCACAAGGCGCTTGCTCTACGCTTAACATTGAGTCCGCCGGGAAGTTGACCCTCGGTGGATAGACCTCGGTCTATACAGTCGGACATAACGGCCCATAGCTTGGCAGCAATTGGGTCATATTCTTCGCGCTTTAGACAAAAATGCTCATTCCGGGCCTGTAACTGAGCAATAGACAGTTTTTCTTGATCGCACCATCTAACGAGCTCTTCCATGCTCGTGTAGGGGAAGGGAGCATCACCCACCGGTAATGGAGAGGTGGCCAGCGTGTTGCCCATCTGATCCTCAACCATGCCGCCGCCTACAGAGAAATACTGCTTCTCGTCTATGAGGGCATCACCCAGCCATGCGCGAAAGGTCATGCCATTGGGATGCGATGCCAGTGGTTGCATATCTCGAAGCAAGTCATCGGAAGGGTTGAAATGGATATCGTGACCCGAGAGTGAACGCATCACACCGGTTGCTATTGCTGAATCCCATATAGATTCAATGTCCGGGAGGGTGACGGTTTCGTAGTGATGACCCACGAGTCCCGCGGTGACCGCACCGGGTGTACCATGGCCATCGCCAGTAGCGGCGAGCGATCCCCGCAGCGTTACTGAAGCCTGCAGCGGCGCATCCCCTCGGGTCTG
>ERZ802830.1701-NODE-1701-length-20737-cov-10.4432_pt1 | contig 20737 bp, 15 predicted proteins | sample MGYA00345654_ERZ802830 | MGnify/ENA primary metagenome ERZ802830 (study PRJEB30503, sample SAMEA104212375) | marine metagenome | biome: Westerlies Biome; feature: [SRF] surface water layer (ENVO:00010504) within the epipelagic zone...; material: water...
ATGGCTTCAGTGGTTGATCGGATCGCCGGAGATGTTGAGCGAAGTGATGGTGAAGAATCTACATTCACGGCCAATATTTCATTGAGATCGATGTGTCGTCTCTGCAGGTAAATCAGTGATGGTATTGACGAAATCCCCTTAGCAAGGGCTGTCTGGTCATTTCCGCGCTTCTTTGGAGCTAGGCTGCTACCCGTGCCTTTGCGCATGATCCCGTCTGAAGCATTGTTGAAGGCGAAGCCGTTTGAAGGGTGATATGAGCCAAATCGATCGGCCCTCATCTTCTCAAATGTGAATGCAGCCTCAGGCTATTCGAGTTTGCTTTGCATCAGTATGGTGAAAAAGAACATTCGCTTGAGGCAAATGAGTTGGTGTGCATCATTGATTCTGAATAGTCTCGCCTGGTTGTGTATAGTCATTGCCCTTCGGCTACATTTTGTAGACATAAAAAAGGGGGGCCTGTGGCACCCCCTTGAAGAGCATTACTTTAATCAGTAATGCAATAGTAGATGTTTGAGATCAAACGATCTGGAAATCATCGGGGAATTCGAATGCATCGCCTTCGGAGATGACTTCAGTGGTTCCCTCGACTTCGCCGGACTCGTTCAGAAGAGTGACGGTGAAAGATTGACCGTCTTCAGCGAATTCAACATCGATACGGCTGAATACATCAGCTTCGATGGCAATCTTGTCTTCACCGGACGTGAAGTCGGTGATGATGTTGACGGAATCACCTTCGAACTGGTCAACGGTCCAGTACACGACGTCGGCACCTGCACCCAGAGTGACGGAGTCGCTGCCGGAGCCAACACGAACCAGATCATCGCCAGCACCTGCGTTGATCCTGTCGTCGCCAGCGCCGCCGCGGATGAAGTCGCTACCTTCAGATCCACCGAGCTGGTCGGAGCCTGCACCACCATTGATGTAGTAGGCGAAGTCACCTCCGAGTCCGCCTTCTTCGATCGTGCCGCCTGCTGCGTCAGCAATCGTGCCTTCTTCAGTTTCGATGCTCAGATCAACGCTAGCGCCTGAAGTGGAAGCACCACCGAGGTTAGCGATGACAGCGCCACCGAAATCCTCAGCAACCTGGAAGGCTGAACCTGAGCCATCAAGGGGGTTGCCGGCAGCATCAAATGCTGTGGAGATAACAATCTCGTCACCGAGGGCACCGTCAAGAAGGACGTTGGCGTTGTTAACACCTGAGGCAGCGATGATGGCGCCGCCATCACCAGGGGCATTGATTTCAATGGGGCCGCTGGTGGGATCGGTTACTACAAAACTGTCGCCGGAGACACCGGTGCTGGAGGACCCAGCTGCCGGATTTTCGGCCACGGCGGCGTTAAGAGCCGGAACGGGCGTAATGAAAATGGACACGTTGAAGAGGGAAATGCTTCCGTCCGAAATTAAAGGAAATCACAGGTTCTGTAACGCTTGGTATGCACTACTCGAACCATCCCACTAGTGATTCCTTGGTTTCTGTCGCGGATTGCTGACAATGGCTTTGCAGGAAGGCTCTGAGCTCTGATTCCAGGGATTTCGGGAGTGTGCTCCTGCGTCCAGGATTCACGTTGCGGGCTACCCACGCCTGCATCCAGGGCTCAGGATCGGAGTCAAGGCCAAGAAACCCCAGTACTTCACTCAGCTGGGGGCTTGGCTGGGAGAAGAGCCGCTCGCTTGAGATCACGAGTAGCTGCTGGGAACTCGGCAGAGATGATCGCCATCGCTGGAGGTGGATGTCGTAAAGGCTGTCCTGGAGCGCTCCAGTGCCGATCCGCCCCGATCTGGCCAGGGTGTCGGCATCGAGTGATTGCAATGATTCCAGCTCTTGGCTCAGCCAGGACTCCACGCTGCCTTCCAGTCCCTCGAGGCGTTGTAGGTGCTGGACCCAGCTCACAGCGCGCTCAAGAGGATCGCGGAGGAGCACCATCGTCTTGACATCCGGGATCAACTGGGTGACCCGCGCTGGGGCCTCTGGGTGGCTGAAGACATTGGGTGTGGCTTCTCCGCGCAAGATTCCGCTGCCGTCTTGAAAGCGCGGAAATTGGGCGCAATACCACGCTTCTCCGAGGTGGTAATCGCCATCGAAGAAGTGCAGTTCCTTGCGCGGATGTCCCCAGATCTGGGGGTGTTCGCGTAACCAGGCGAAGAGCGATGTGGTTCCTCCTTTTGGTACACCCAAAACGAGGAAGTCGGGAGGGGTCGGTGCCAGGTCTTCGTCTGCTAACAAGCTTGTCCTTTGTCCAAGCACCAGACGCACAGACCTTTGAGCTGTTTTCCCCGCTTGGATGAGATCTCCCTGGCGCTGCTGGTACAAGCTCAGTTGCTGGAGCGGCAAGGCGCGCTCTGGATGGCGTCGATGAAGCTGTTCATAGAACCTCACGATGGGTCGCAGCATGTCATCGCTGCAGCGGCAGTACTGGAGCACGGTGTGCACGTGGGCGGGATTCGCATCCCGTTTGAGTGAGCGCAGCAGCCAGCGTGCGGCTTGATCGAACTCTCCTGTGGAGCGATGAAGCAAGCCGAGGTGATAACTCGCAACGGCAAAGCTGCTTCCATCACGACATGAGCGACGTAAGGCTTTTTGGGCTGCATCAATCTGATTCAGTTGCTGCAGGACAAGGCCGCGCTGCAGAAAGGCCTGACCCCGTGCTTTGCGCCAGTTCAGGAGGTCCAGGCAGTGATGAGCCCGTTCAAATTCGCGCATCTGGCGAAGCCAGATTCCTGTCTGCAAAATCGCTGTCTGCCTGTCGTCTGCGCGAACAGCTTCAGTGAGAAGTGGCTTGAGCCAACGATCCAGTCGTTTCCAGTTGGGTTTCTGCTGAAACGCTCGCTGTAGGGAGAAGACCTGTGACGCATTGAGATTTCCACGACGGGCTTGGCGCCGCAAGATTGGCCAGAGCGCTGGCAACGAGTCACTCGTCACTGTGCGTTCCAGTTCTCTGTTTGTGGGTCATAACGCCAGATCTGAGCGTTGGTGTTTGGAATCCTTTCACCTGGATCGGCTGTCAGAACGAGATCAACGTCGCCATGGCGTTCAGGGTCCCAACTGGGCCAGAGATCAATCCGCGTGTTGGGAAGGAGGCGTTGGGCCTGTTGCTCAAGCCAAAGAGGGTCATGGCTGTTGATGAGATAAAGGCGTGTTTGGCTCGCCGCTGTCGAGTCGAGCTGGTCGGCCCAGACCTTCAGGACATTTGGATCCTCAAGGGAGACCAAAACAAGCGTCCGGCAGTTCAGAACACATTCATCGGGGAATGGGGAACAGGCCTGAAAGGACGGTAAGGCGGGTGGTTCCTGACCGTCCAGCAGGGCGAGCGAGCGTTCGGCGCGCATTGCCTGGAGCGCTTTGCGTTGAAGCTCAGGAGCAAATGCGTGTTGTGGATCTCTTTTCAGGGTTTGCCTGGCGTAGTGAAAGGCAAGTGTTGGTTGCTGTTGACGCAGGGCCTGGTATCCCAGACGCATCAGAGGCCAAACCTGTTGCGGTTGCAGGGTATGCGCTTGCGTCCACCAGGACTGGGCTTCGTTGAAGCGCTCTTGCTTTTCAAGCAGATCGGCCATGGAGCAGCAGAGCCGGGATGACAGCGTGTCACCTCGCTTTTGCATCGCTATGAGCAACGGGTGAAGCAGATTGAGGGCTTCCGTGAAATGCTCAGCCTCCAGCCATTGATTCAGCAATTTGACCAGATCATTTTCGGCCAATTCAGGTGGGTCGCTCAGCAGTTTTTTCTGAAGTGATGCGGCTTGTTTGAATTTTTTGCGCTCAAGCAAAACCGCCAGGCGTTCCCAGCTGTGGCGTTGGTCAGAGTCTGAGAGCAGTTGTACTGCCTGATGGTTTTCACCGATTGCTCCCAAAAGTCTGGCGAGCGCAGGACGCAGTTCTTCGGAGCTGGGAGGCAGGAGACTCCAGGTTTGCCACTGCGCGGCCGTTTCGGCATCACCGCAGGCTCGACGCCAGCGGGCAACGCGTTCGAGCAGTACTGGATCTGGAGTTGTCTCCTCAGCCAGGCGGGCCAGAGCCTGCCGCAACTCTTCTGAAATCCTCGAACTGCTCATGAAGTCAATGATGCCAGAGCTTCTGCGGCAGGGCTTGACTCAGTTCCAAGATCAATGGGGAAAGCCAGAGGACCTGCATACAGCCATTCCTGCAGGGGCAAGGGGGTAGGCCTTGTCTCCAGTTTGCGGTGTCGGAGCTGTCGGCGGGCGATCAATCCGTCGAAATAAGGCGGTTGATAGGCGGGATTCACCAGCTCAATCACTTCACTCCCAACGGGAGCAGCCAAAAGATTGGCCATACCAGCCCCATGAGGTGCGATCACGAGATCGGTCTGCATCACCTGAGCCTGCTGTTCGCGGATGCTGCCTTGCTGCATGAAGGGTGCACGCAACTTGGTACTCCAGTGTTGTTCCCCGATCACTGTTCGGTGCAAGGCTCCAGGTCTGCCGAACCAGAGGCGAGTGCTGCCCTTCGCCGCCGTCGTTCTGGTGGCTTTGGATGGACCTGGGAGATCCCAGAAGCGTTCCAGCCAGGCGAGGTTCGCCGATGAAGGTTTGCCGAAACTGCTGGCAAAGCCAGGCACGATCAGCGTGCTCGCCGACAGGTGATCGCAACGAGGAAGGAGGCGGCTGCGGTCGATCCCCAGTCGTTCCAGACCATCTCTCACATACGACTTGTCCCCCCCGTTATGCCAGACACGCAGGTTGGGCCAGCGCTTGAGAGCTTCCCCCCAAACGCGCCCCAATCTGGGAAGCAGCTCCAGTTGCCAGTGAAAGAACATTTCTCCGGAAAGTTCAGCGACAGCGAGAACGGGGCTGTCAACGACTTGGGCTTTCGACAGGGTTGATTCCGCCGCTTGCAACATCTGAAGACTGAGCGGTCCGAAGGCCTCCTGGTGGCGACAACCAGGCCATGGCCAGGGGTAATGGCGGCAGAGGTTTGTTTCGTAGCAACTGTTTTGGTTGATCACGGCCACACCGTGGCTGTGCGACCAGACGTTGCGATGTCGTTGCACCCAGATGCGACCGTTTGGGATCGCATGGAGATAAAGGGGAGGATCCTCAGGGGGTGGTAGCGCCTGGCAATCGACGCATCCCGAGGCTTGACAGGGCACGATCGGCCAAGGTTCCGGGGGATCGCTGGGTGCCGCCAGCCAATGGGCCCCGCTTCCATAGCCAAGTCGTGCATGCAGGTCGGCGAGCATCTGATCGAGCCGGTCGTTGCGGCCACAGCTCCAGGCCCGTTCGAGCAATTGCACAGCTCGTGAGGGCACTTCCGGCAGTGCCACTTCTCCCCAGCTCTGCAGCAGCCTTCCGAGTTGGTGCACTTCTGTGTCTGTCGGCGTGTGGACCAGCAGCTCATGGGCCAGTTGGATCGCCTGCCGACTGATCGAGGCCACGGGATCCGTTTTCAGAGTTGCAGCTGCGGCTTGCAGATGGCGATGCACTGCTGCGCTGTCCTGCTGGAGCAGTGCTTGCCATGCTTTCAAGGTGGCCAGCGGTCGTCCAGCTTCCAGGTCGGCCAGGGCCTGGGCATGGAGGCTTGAAGCAGTCTCCGGGGTTGGGCTCATCGCTGCAAAAGCATGGATTCCGCCTGCCGCCAGAATGCGCTGGCTAACAAGTGCTCACGATTGAATGGAGCGCCGATCCGCATGCTGCTGCGGTGCATGGCTTCGATCAAGTGCACCGGACGGCGCACAAGCGGGTAGGGGCAAGACGCCATGGCACCCTTAAGCAATTGCAGTGCCAGGCTGGAGTTTCCAGCTTGCCAGGCTTGCCATGCAGCCCAGGTGGCTGTGCTGTAGCGCTGGTCCTTGGCCCATCCCACCTGTGGATTCGGAAGGGTGTTGAGGTGATGATCGATCACCGACAGAAGGCCCTTGAGTTGGGGTTCCAGTCGACCGCTGGCATTGCCTGAGTGAATGCGATAACGCACAAGCGGTTCATGAATCCAGTCTCCTTGGTGCCCTGCTGCTGCCAAGCGAAGGATCAGATCGACATCTTCGGAGTGGCGCAGGGCTGGATTGAAACCTCCCACCTGCAGGAGAGCGGATCGGCGGACGGTCCAGGCGCTTGGCAGAACGGCCTTATGTTCCATGAATTGGTGCCAGCTGAATCCAGCCCCCTCGTCCCAGGGGCGAACGGGTTGCTGCCGCTCACCCTGGGCGTTGCAGCGCCACCAGCCCCCGTGCACATGGCTGAGATGGGGGTTGGACGCCAGGTGATGCAAGGGCTTGCTGAGTCGTCCGGCGAAGGGGCGATCGTCGGCGTCGAGAAAGGCAATCACGTCGGCTCGGCTGGCCATGATGCCTTGGTTGCGGGCTGAGGAAACACCTTCTCCTTTGCCCTCGATCAGTTGCCAACGTTCCGTAGGCCAGTGGGCACAGAGCCGACGAATGAGATCAGCACTGCCGTCTTGGCTTCCGTCATCGACCACCACCAACTCGAAGCCCGTGTCCCAGTCGTGAACAAGTGCCGCCAGCAAACTCGGCAGCCATGGAGTTGCATCGCGCATTGGCACCACCACGGACACGCTGGGGGTGGCGGATGGCATCGCAAGGGCGGATTGGGTCGAAACAGCACTCTGCCGGATGGCTGCGAGAATTCTTGGGATTTTCGGCTGGATATGCCACGCTCATCGCGCCGCAGAGCTGTTCAACGGGCCTCTGCGCCGTCTTCCGTGACACGGGTTCGGCGCCGCAGTCGCAGATCTCAGGCTGAGACCAATACTTTTCAATCTTCACCTACTCCTTCCAAAGTGTCACCGATGCCTTCTGACGCCGAACAAACCAGCCAACCCAGTGGCGCGATGGCTGATCGTTATTACGAGCTGGCTGAGTCGATGAATCAGCGGGGGGCCATGGAGCTGGCGGTTCCCTTCTATCGCCAGGCGGTGGCCCTCTTGCTGGCTGAACGTGAGTCGTTGCAACAGCAGCTTCAGGGTGGTGCGGTCTCTCCCGCTCTTAAAGGCAGCGCTGACCAGGACGCATTGCACGGTCTGCTGGAAGCGGCGGACGTGCTCACTGACAAGCCAGTTGCTGCTGAACCCGCAGTGCAGCCTGTCGAGCCCTCTGCATCTCCAGCACCTGCGTCTCCATCCGTTGATCAAGATCAACTGGAAGCTCAGATCGCTGAACTTTCGGATGAGTTGTCGGCCAAGACGGCCCTTCAGGTGATGGCGGGTTTGAAAGCGCTGGCTGATCAAACCAAGGGCCAGCTACCGGCTTCAGGCTTGGCCTTGCTGGGCAAGACTCAGATGGTTTTGGGAAAACCTGCGGATAGCTTGAAGAGCTTTGAAGCAGCACTCGTTAAGGACCCTCAATCCTTGGATCTACAGATCAATGTGGGTGCTGCCCATCTTGCCAACCAGAATGTGGATGCTGCTCTTGAGTTCCTGCGAGGGGTTTGGACAGCAGGATTGGATCAGATTGATGAGAAGTCACGATCAGCGTTGTTCCGCAATCTCTCCTCGGCGGAAGGGAAGGCAGGTCGGCCGTTAGTCTCTCTACAACTTCACCGGAGCTGGTTAGCACAGTTACCGGATTCTGTGCCTATTGAACGCGCCTTGAAGTGCGCCACTCAGGGTCTCAAATTAGGTGAGAATGATGGGCTGATTCAGAAAGAAGCTCTTCAATTGTTACGTGAACTAAGGGCAGTTCACCCATCGGAGAGTCGTATCATCCAGGCACTGGCTGATGGTTTGGAATCAGTAGGAGATTACAAAGAAGCTGCGCTTCTTTATCGGGAACTGCTTAAATGATTCAAATGTTGAACTAGTTGATAATCGAATTTAAAAGTATTTTTGAATCTTTTCTGAAGGTTCGAGTTCGTGGTGAGCAGCTGCTTAAGTGATGCACTCTTTGGAACAAGTTTTTTACTGCACAAGTCAGCCAGGGTGAAGACACTCGCTTCAGTCTGATCGGAAAATGTCCATTCTTCAATCGGCAGTCGAGTGGAGTTCTTTTTTTCCGGAAGGAAATCCTCAAACCCCATACTTTGATTAATATATTTAAGGTCTTCATCAAAACTTTCTACTCTGAGAGGGTAAACTGCTTTGGAGCATTTTACAATATTATTGTAAAGGTTCCACTGCTTTTTGTTAGCGAGTTGCGGCGCAAAGTGCCCATTTAAATCATTGCGGTCAATGGTTGGATGAGTGATTGTTAAAATGAATTTTTTTAGCGAGAGTTTATTGACGGCTTTTGCATAATTCACTCTCTTTCTCTTGCGTTTTTTAGTTTTGCTTTCATCTTGTTCATCTTGTTGCTTGCGCTGAAGTGCTATAAATGTTTTAAGAAAGCTCTTTGAGAATTTCTGCAGCTTTTGAGGGTCCTCAGGTAATACAAGGCCTTGCTCTCCGCGAATCAAAAACTTGTTCACGAAGCTGCTGGTCATCCTTTTGACCGGATCGCGATGAGAAACGATTAAATGGTCGATCTGAACATTATTTAAAAGCAATTCTTTTGCTTCGCTGAAGTCGTAGTTGCCATAACCTTCTCTACCCAAATAGGCTCTTGGTTTGTCTGTGCACTCTGAGAGTTCTTCAAAATTATGATCAATCCAGTAAACTAGCGATGTGCAAGCACATTTTTCAGCCCACAAGATCATCGTTTTTCTTGAAGGGAGATAATAAAAATGCATCCTATTTAAGCTAGATAGTTAATGATAACATATATCGATTGGGGCAGTCGCTCTTATGCTTGCTGAGAGGTCGCACGAGCCTGCTGGTCGGTTCTGAGGTAATGAAGCCACATTGTGCAGAGAGCAGTCTCCAGTGTGGATGACCTCCTTGCTTTCAAAAAGAGCTCAATCGGTTTTAATTAGAATTATTCAAGTTTCGAATTCATCAGGGGAGGAAGTGTGTGATCGCGTGACCCTGATGTATAATCATTAAAAGGTTTATGCTATGAAACGGGTTGGTATTGCCCAAATTCTCGCAGGGCATGATGAATGCACAGTTCCATTGATTTTGGCGTTAAATCGCTTGGGAATCTATGCTGATGTTTATATCAACAATGAACTACGTGAAAAACGAGGAGACCTATTTCAGAGTTTGCATGTTGAGCACCATCAAATTTATATCGAACAGTCTACAAAATTAAAGACGCTTAATCCGCCCCCTCCATGCAATCGGGTTTTCTGGCTCGGCGTGATGGGAAATAAAGTCAAGAAACTAATTTATCTGAACAAGGAATATTCGTTGCCAATCATGTTTTGGACGACATTTGCGAAGAAGCCATCACCGATGTTTGAATATTGTCAAGAAATAGGTATGCATCTCTATGCCTTTGTTCACGATGCAAGAAATGGCAAATTATCCCGTGTCTTGGCAGGATTGTCATCGGTTACGTCTGTTGTATTTTCAGATGGAATGGTGGATGCATTTTCGCTCCATGCTGAAAAGATCAAGCCACTAAAATTTTATCTTCCACCTCTTTCTGACCTTTCCAAGCGTCAAGGTCTTCAAGGACGAGAGGTTAACGACAGCAATGATTTACGAATCGTTGTTCCAGGCCGAGTTGCCTACGCAAGACGCGATTATGGTTTATTGATTGATTTTGCGAAGTCTTTGCTTTCGCAAGAGACGCTGAGTGTTGAGCCAACATTTGTCATTGCTGGAGGTATTTCAGGCGATGAGGGTAAGAGGTTTATGGATGATTTGGCATCCCAAAATCTTTTGAAATACTTCGAATGTCCTTGCATATCCTTAACCTCGGATGGCGCTCCTTTTATGAGCTATGAACAGCTTTTTTCTTGCCTTCTTGGTTCAGACTTGGCCGTTTCTAACAGCTTAGCCGTTAAAGGAGATTACACAAAGGTGAGTGGAGCCATTAATCTCTGCATTAATTTTCAACTACCAGTGCTGTATTTAAATGATTATCCGTTGTATCCTGAATTCAAAGATATGGCATCGATTATCATCGACTCATGTGATCAGTCTCAGGTGAGTGCATTTGCAAAGGAGATGCCTCAACTGGTGGTTCAAAAAAGGAAGGAAACACACCTTCTGAAGGACTCTATGGAGCAATGGAATCAACAAATTATACAGGAAATATTATCGCGGCACAAGTAATGTTGCCGCGATCAATCTAATCAGAATCATTGTAATTCAATTGCCTCGTCTTAGCTTTTTGTCGATAGGAATGCAGGTTGCACTGGGAGAGTGTATTGGTTGAATATCATTGTCTGATGGTTTTATTTTCAATCCTTTGCTGTTATCGTTTATTCGTTATTTGATGAGATCATGTTGCTTGTCAATAGGTGACCAGGCCCTTGACGTCATGCGTTTCAGGACCAACCGATCTTGTTGCTTGTTCTGACCCTGGCTGAGTCTCAATCGAGCCAACTTTTGGTTCTTGTCACATGTTGCGGTAGAGTCAGTTCATATGTCGGCGAGCAAATGAAACGTCCTGCCAATGTGTTTTTTGTGACACATAAATGTGGCAATCATTTTTTTGAATCTGTTTTTACCAAAGATCCCACATTTTCAAATCTTCAGTCAGTTGATCTAAGCTCGTCCAAACAATTGCCCGGAGAAACACCAAACAGTTTGGCCAATGTCAAGGGAGATTTTCTAAACCTAAGATGCAGAAATTTTGATCCAATTTCTATACTTAAGCTCTTAAAGCATTTAGATCCAGAAAAAACCCGTTTCTTTTTAGTCGTCAGGCATCCTGCATCTTTTTTCAGATCTGCATCGTCTTATCATGTCAAAAGCCCTGAGCGGTGGAGCAAAAACAGGATTTATAAGCACTTAGGGGATCGAACATTAAATAGTGCACTGCTTGAAACCGATAATGCCGATGATCGTCTTATTCTGACCATGAAACACTTTGGTTTTGCTTGGTATTTGCCACAGCGTTGGTTGATGAATGCTGAGTTCCTAAAATCTTCTGATTTAAATATTAGTGTTCTAAAAACCGAAGATCTTTTTACGGATGGAACTGCCTCATATTTTGAGACCCTTGCATCTAATATGTCCCATGATGGCTATCAAATAGATGCTTCTCGTCTGATGAATGCATCCCCAATCTTTATGAAAGAATTGCCACCCCATTCAACTGGTGAGTTTCGAAAAAGCTCCTTTGACGGATACGGCGACAAAGCTTTAGGCTTTTATAATCAACATTTTAAAAGCCTTGAGCAATACTTTTATCCATCATAGTCGATCAAAGCTTAAGGATTGAACTATCGCCGTTCGTATCCAAGCAACTCATAGTCAAGGCGGTAGAAATCATCGACTTTGTTTCGTATTTCAGGCTTAATCGTATCAATCTGATGTCTGATTTCGTCAGAAATTTTTTGCTGATGGCTATTGCGTGGTTTGTGTAATTCGTATTTTACCTTTTCGGAGAATTCGCCACAAAGCGAGGGCAACTTTTGGTTAATCTCTTTGATATCTATGACCAGCGGTTTTGCGATGTCAAAAGATGATTCAAGGCCGGCGTAGAGATATTGAGGTAAAAAATGGCATCCATAGAAGTGGCTTACTCCTTGAAACTGATAGGGGTCAGATTCAGAGTATTTTCGATTTGCTTTTTGAATAAAGTTTTGACAATAAGCCTCAAACGATTTATCTTGCGGGCTGATAAATCGCTTGCACTTTTGCGATACTTTCCGTGTGTACTCAGAAACAAATCGATCCCAGGGATGCCTTACGATAACAAATGATTTGTATTCATCGAAGATCCATTTTGGTGCGGCTTCTCGAATCAACGCGAAGCACAGATGGTCAAGTTCATAACAGTTGCTTGAAGTTTTATGGTTGCCATATAAATAATGATAGGAGACTATTTGAGGGCTAAAAGTAGAAACTGGCAGTCCTAAGCTCGTGAGAATTGCGTCATTGATTGAAGTTCCTCCGCAGCGGGGGTTGTGAACATGAATGAGCTTTGCTTCGTGAAAGATAGGCATTGGAATTGCTATTTGCTTCGTGTTTAAGAGAGAATGTGTTTGGAGTACTGAGGGTGTTGCGCATAATATGTCTTTTGGAACACATCGAGATCAATGCGTTCGGCAATTAAGCTACATGCCTTTTCGCCAAGGGACGTCAAGGGAGAGTATTGCTCAACCTCATTCTTGTAGTCAGAAAATGTTTTTTCGTCCCGCTCATGAGTTTTTGTATCTCGCTTTGTCGAACGGCTTGGGACCTTAGGCGGTGATTTGACTTCGCAGAAAAATTGTAAATTGTTCAAAAATCTGGAAACATCGCAGATTATATCTTCGTAATAGGCGATTGCAACGTTGGTTGGACAGTTTTTCTTGAGTTCAAGGTAAGATTCTGTTTTTCTGTTCCACAGTTCAACTGGAGAGCTTAGGTATGATTCAACGAGATTGTCGCGAGCGTTCGTTAGGATTGGTTGCTGAATAAAATTAGTCAGATCCTCGGATGGTTGAGGGAATAGATTGTATGGGCGTCTGTGTAGAGCTGAAACAAAACGCCACGGATTGCGAATGAGGCAGATGAAGAGGGTTTGTTCGAATTTTGGATTCTGCTTGAGTTGATTGCTGCTGACTGCGGCATGTTTCCATCCATAAAACTCAGGTATATCTTTTGCGCGATCGCTGTCAATCAAGCGTTCTAATATTATAGACCGAAGAGCTGGATTTCCCTTTGTAAGGTTCGGATTGCAAGTGATGATGTGTTCAAGGTTTCTGCGTGACGCTTCACTTGCCCCATCTGGGTGAACTAGCAGCTCTGCATTGGTATTGTTGCGGAGCAGTTTGATGAGGAAGTGGGTGCCGGTGTTGCGTTCTCCAAAAACTTTAATGAACATTGGCTTGGGATTTTGGTGGAAGTTTGTTTGATGTCGCAGTGAAAAGCTAAAGCTTTAAATGCTCTCCGCAGAGCTGTTCTGCATCTTCTAAGGCCCCGGCAAAAAATGTTTTCATTTTTTCAGTTGTGTCTGGGTCCAGAGAGAGCTTGATATCTGTCTCGTTCACTTTTTGTTGCAGACATGTTTCAGCTAAGGGGCGATCCACAACCAGGCCGGTGCGGTCTTCAAGGGCTTGAAAGGCTTTCTCTGGCTGCTGCGTCAAAGTGTCGAGGCTCAGCACGAGGGCTCGATCTCCAAACACTGCTTGCAGGCGTTGTTGCGCTTCACGGTACTGATTGAAGCGCAGTTGAGCTCTAACCCATCCATCCTCCTCTCCTTGATCAAGCAGCAGGTTGAGGTTGCTCAGCAATGCATCATTCTCAGGCATGGGTTGGTCGGCGGGCCGCATGTAAAAGTGCCGCAGTTTGTAAGCCGAGAGGAACCGTTTGGCAGGGTTCCGAACCATCAGCACAGGCACAACGTGACCTGCGAACTGATCATGGACTCCCTGGAGTTGCTCTTCACTAAGCAGCATGTATTCCGGAGTCACCTCACCAATCCATTGGTGATGCATCAGACAAGGTCGGAATAAATCCAAATAATTCACTTCGCTGATGTCACGTTCGCTGAAAATTGTGTTGGTGCGAATTTCACAGATCAGGCGTTTGCTTCCTTTCGCCTGAGCTGTGGCCAAGTCACCATGTTGATTCCTCAGCCGCTGGAGTTGATTTTTGGAGAAGCTCTGCAACGCCTTGCGAGGACGGAGATGATGGAGGGAATCAAACACATGCAGCTCCTTGACGGGATGCATGAACAGACCCTTCACGCTTTGATGCAGCAGCCGGTAGAGCAGGGTTGAACCGGCTCGTTGAGAGCCAACGCCAAGCAGCAAGTTCTGGGAGGTGTCGGTGGGTGATGAGTCGGTCAACGGTCGGGCTGGTGGTGATTTGACAGTGATGGTTCGTTGATTGTCAGCGGTTGGATTGGATGTTGAGGGTCTCTTGCAGGGCTTTGGCGAGTTGCTCCACGTTCCTGGCTTCCACTTTGCGGCCATTGATTCCATCTTGGATGGGTTGGGCCAGGGCGCCGATATCGCTGGCAATCACCCAAAGACCCAGCTGCAGAGCCTCACGGGTGACCAAGCCAAAGCTCTCCGGCCAGATTGATGGTGCGACCAGAACGTCCTGGGACGCGTAGAAACCATTCATCTGTGCCATTGGAATGGATGCACAGAACTGCACAGGCGTTTTGCCCCATTGCAGGCTGTAGCTGGGGTCGCCCTCATCGAGGCGATGGTCGATCACCGTGACTCTGGCCTTGGTGCCGAGACCGGCCTGCTGCACGGCCGCCCTGAAGACGGCATAGCCCTTGTGCACGGCCATCCCGCCAACCATGCAGATCTCGATGGGATCATCTGGCTTGCGTTGGCGGCATTGTTTTAATTCCTGTTCTTCCGGCTGGGCCACTGTGTTGGTGCGCACGCCCATGCCGCGCACTCCGGCCCTGCGATGCAAGTCGGCGAAGGTGTCGGAGACAGCAAGTCGCTCCTGTGCACCATCGAGCAAGGCAAAGAGATCGCGGCGGCGGGAGCGTGCTGCCTCTTTGATGGCGTCTGGTGCATCGCTGTCGATCGCGGACAGAGGGTCGATTGGGTCCACGGCGGTTCCGTCGTCGCGTGTCAGAAACTGCAGCTGGCTGAGCCACCAGCCGTCATGCAGGACCACGGTGTAAGGGATTCCCATCTCTTTGGCCACGCTTAGTGGAGCAGCCGTGATGATCTGCATGCAGTGAGCTTCAATGGCATCGAAGCCCTCCCGCTCGAACCAATCGCGGCAGAACGCTTCGACCTCACCATCGAAATGCCAGTCCCAGGGTTTCGGTGGCACGCTCAGGCGTACGACCCTGGCCCCGTGCCAGCTGTGGATATCAAGCGGCATGGCTCCTGCTGAAGGAGCCCCTTGCCAGGGGGAGAGATCCACACACAGCACGGTGACGTCTGGTGCATTCTCCTGAGCCAGAAGCTCTTTCACTCGGTTCTGAGCTACCCGGGTTGCGCCGCCCACGGACTGAGGCGCAAAGAAACAGTTGATGACCAGCTGTTTGCGGCGTCGAGACGGGGCTTGGGCGTTGGCATCGTTCTGATCAAGCTCTTCCCAGAAGCGTTGTCCCTGGGCTTGTCCGAACAACGCTTCCGCCCGTTGCTGGGCGTTGACGGCCAGCTGGGAGCGAAGCTGGGGGTTGTGGATCAGTCGTTCAAGCGCCTGCACCCAGCCGTGGCGATCGGTGGCGAACAGCACATTCTCTCCATCCTGGAGGATCTCCTGATAGGTGGCAGTGGGGCTCACGACTGAGGCCAGCCCCATCAGGCTGTATTCCATCCATTTGATGGCACTTTTGGCGTCGGTGACGATCCCGGGCTCCAGCGGTGCCAAGCCGATGTGGGCACGGCCCACGTGGCGAAGGTAGGTGGGATAGTCGCTAAAGGGCAGGCTGCGAATGCGCTCGCAGGCCACCGACTGCAGTTCCTGCGGCCATTCAATGCTGCCCACCAGATCGAGCTGCAGAGCAGGGTGCTTTTCAAGAACAGTGGCCAGCGCTGGTGCTAGCTCCTCCACCCACACCTGCTTGTGCGCCAGGGTGCCGCTGGACACCAGCAGCCTGAGTTGGTCTGCTGCCGCCTCTTGGTGCTGCAGGGGCTCGATGGCTCTGGCTTTGCGGCGCAAGGGCGGTGGTGCCATGTTCGCCAACACCATCACGGGTTGCTCGCTGTTGGGATGCAACTGCCTCCAGCGTGTCGCCAGCGTGGCGGTAGAGACAATCAGCGCATCAGCTTCCGTCATGGCCGCCTGAAACAGTGGGGCATCCAGGGCAAGCCCCGTGTGCAGACAGGCTGAGATTGTGCCGCCGTAACTGTCTAGAGGTGGCGGGAAATGCTCCTGATCGAAAATCAGATCATCGATGTCGTAGTACACGGTGAGGCCCATGCGCCGTGCAAGGCCCATGGCGCGAAGCACGGGATAGGTGCCGGGTAGGCGGCAGACCACCACCCGGTCGGCCCAGAGCAGGGCGGACGCCACAGACCAGTTGTTGCAGTGCGCCACATCAAGAATGATCACCTCGCGATCGAGGGATTCCAGCTGTTCTTTCTTCTGTTCAACCCGGTAAAGGAAACACTGGGGCAGGGACGCATTGGCGATCAGAAGCCAGCGCCGGGCTGAGCACTGCTGAGCGGGCAGGGGCGCAAGGCCCGGGGGATTGAGCGACTGGGTGGTGAGGGCGCTGATCAGGTTGAGGCCGCTGCTGCGCAACTCCTGGGCAGCGTTGATCGGCCCGCTGGCGAGGGCCATGGCATTGGTGTCATCCAGCACCCGTGTATTCAGCTTCCAGAGCAGCAGATCAACATCAGCACGCACCTGACTGCTGCGGGGGCGCTTGGCGAACTGATGCATCAGCTGCTGCGCGGTGGCCTGCCCCTGCTGCAGGTCAAGGGGCAGGTGACGTCCAGCCAGTTCAAGGTGTGCCCTGCAGAGACCGGCCTCAGCATTTATGGATCGTTGTTGTTTGGGGATGCGCAAGAGATGTCGGTTGGCTTCGACCGGGCGCGCTGCTCCGAGGGCCATCAGTCCGCAGCGTTCATCCAATACGCGACGTTCGTTGTCTGAAAGCTCTGGTAGGAGAGCGAGCTGTTCGAGCAGGGTCAGCGCTCTCCAGTTGTCATTGAAATGCTCTGCGGCTACTTGCGCGACAGCCAGCACCAACAGCACCAATTCTTTACTGTGTTGTGACCAGCCATTGGTGAAACATTGGCTCATGGCTGTGACCATGTCAGCCAGAGTGTTGACCCAGAACTGATTTTCTAAATCGTTGTGTGGTAGCCAGAGCGTTTCCAGCAATGCACCGGCCAATGCCCTGGGCTGAACCAGTGTGCTGCTGTTCTGATCCATCAACACGCCCACCGCGATCAAAAGCAGTGGTGCGCGCGTTCCCAATGGGCTGGGGCGGCCAGCTTGCTCGCCACCCTGGCGGATGGCAGCTGCCAGCTGGATTGCTTCCGGCCAGCGCCCGCAGCGGGCCAGGGCCGCTGCAGCGTCCAGCCAGGTGAGCAGCTGCGAGGCCGGCAGGCTGCGCTGCTGCAAGGTCACAATGCGGGCGGCGGCGGCTTTGTGGTCCCCCGCTTGCAGTGCTTCTTGCACTTGCAGGTGGATCAGGCGGCATTGCACCCAGTCGTTGCCGGGGAGCAGCTTGTCGGCCTGGCGGTAGGCCTCTAGGGCAGCATCGGTTGTCCCGAGTGCGTCGCGGGCGCGGCCCAGCTCCATCCAGGCGTGACCGAAATCGTTCTTCAGGGCAATGCAGCGTTCCTGGGCAGCCGCTGCGGGTGCCCATTGCTCCCGCATGGCGAGACTGCGCCCCAGCAATTGAAAGCCATACGGGAAGTCTGGAAGGGCTAGGCAGGCACGACGCAGTGGTGCTTCGGCCTGTTCGCTCAGCTCCAGTTCGAGAAGGGCACGCCCTTCCAGGTAGTCGAGGTAGCCACTGAGCTGGGGCTGGTCGCTGCTGTGGGGCTGCTGCCGTTGGGCGTAATCGAGCAGTTCGCTCCAGGCTTCGCTCTCCTCCAGCACCTGGGCCTGTTGCTGCACTTCACTGGGATTGAGTCTTGAGGAACTCATGTCTTGTCCGCAACGACCAGATGCGCGGATTTTCGCATCGTGGCGATAACTTCAAGCAAGTTGAAGAGGCCTTGTGTGTCACGTTGGCGATCGCTGGGTTGGGGAACAGCTCTGGCGCTGCTGGTGGTGTTGTTGATCGGTATCCAGCTCGGTCGTCTGCCCTTCCGCTATCGCCACTCCCTGTGGCAGCTTCAAGGCGCTGCCCTCGGTGGCGTGATCGGTTTTGCGTTGGGTCAGGTCAGCGCTCGTATCGGCCGCCGTCCATGAACCCGTCGACAGCTGCTGAACAGCTGTACAGCGCTGGTCGGAAGGCCTCGGAGCAGGGCCATTGGATCGCTGCTGAACCACTGCTGCAACGGGCCGTGGCGCTCGCGCCTGAGCATGGTTCGGCTCTGCATCTTTTGGGCAAGCTGCGCAAGCAGCAGGGGAATCACGCTGAGGCTTTGCAGTTGCAGGAGCGCAGCTGCCGGGTAGACCCGGCCCTTGGCTGGAACTGGTTCAGCGCCGGTGAACTCTTGGCGCAGCAGCAGCGCTGGGCCGATGCGCAGACCTGCTTCGAGCAGGCATTAGCGCGACTCCCCGGTGAGGTCTGGATTGCCGATCACTGGCAGCAGGTGCAAATGCGCTTGCTGCTGGGGGGGGAGGTGCTGCGCGATGGGTTCGGCCCCCAGGCCTATCGCTATTGGATTGACCACTGCGAGCAGCGGTTGCCGCCTTCGCCGCTGCCCATGGTGACCCCCTTCTGGCTTTGGCGCGAGAACCACTGGCTTGCACTGCATGGCTCAGCACCTTTGCAACCGCAGCCGGCTCCCCTTGGAGAGTCCCCTTGGCCCGAGGAAGGCTGGTTGGTGCTGTTAGCGCCTGGGGTGCAGCTAAGGGACGGGGTGTTGCCGGCGTTGGAGCGCTGGTTGCAAGGCCAGCAGCCGGGGCCGGATCTGGTGTATGGCGATGAAGACCGATTGGATCGGCAGGGTGAGCGCTGCGATCCCTGGTTCAAGCCGGGCTGGCTGGAGGAGAGTTTCTGGGCCAGCCCCTGGCTGGAAAGCTGCAGTCTGTGGCGCTGCAGTTGGCTGCGCCATCAGTGCTTTCCATTGCCCCCAGCCGATGGGCTGGGACGCTGGCGTTGGCTGCTGGAGGCCTTGAACAGGCAACCCCAGGTGCAGGGTTGGCCTCAATTGCTCAGCCATAGCCCGCCGCAGCCTCCACCCGATCTGCGCCTTCAGGGCCAGAAGGCCCAGCTGTTGCGGGACCAGCTCAAGCAGCGGGGGGAAGCGATCGCGGCGGTGACGCCCCATGCGGAGCTGCCTGGTTGCTTTGCACTGCAGTGGGCGCTGCCGCAGCACTGGAGCTGCAGCGTGATCATTCCCACCCGGGATCGGGCTGACCTGCTGGCGCCTTGTTTGCAGAGCCTCTGGCGCACGACGGCAGTGGCGCGTCAGCAGGGACTCGCGCTGGAGCTGATTGTGGTGGACAACGGTTCGGTGGAGCCAGCGACGACGGCGCTGCTGCAGGGCTGGAGGCAGCAGCTGGGAGAGACGTTTGTTGTGTTGCGCGACGACGGCCCGTTCAACTGGAGCCGGCTGAACAACCAGGCGGCGGCCCGGGCCCAGGGCGAGTTGCTGCTGTTGCTGAATAATGACGTTGAGGCGCTGCAACCGGGCTGGTTGGAGGCGATGGCGGCTCAGGCTCTGCGCCCGAAGGTGGGAGCTGTGGGGGCGTTGTTGCTGTATCCAGATCGAACCCTGCAGCACGGGGGGCTGGTGGTTGGCCTCGATAGCCATGCAGAGCATGCCTACCGGCAGTTGCCGCTCGAGCACGGAGTGCATCGGGGCCGTAGCCAACTGCTCAGTCGTTGGGATGCCGTGACCGGCGCCTGCTTCCTGCTACGCAAGCAGTTGCTGGAGAGTCTGGGCGGCTTTGATGAAGGGCTGCCTGTGGAGGGCAACGATGTGGATCTCTGCCTGCGCTTGGAGCAGCTGGGGTATCACCAACTGATTCCGCCGCAGGCGGTGTTATTGCATCACGAGAGCCAAAGTCGTGATGTGCGCCAAAGCAGCACTGAAGCAGGGTCGGTGCTGCGGTTGCAGCGGCGTTGGGGGGTGCGCTTGCAGAGGCCCGGACCCTGCTGGCCCATGCAGGCCGACGGAATTCATCCAGACGGCAGGCCCAGGGGACTGGAACAGCTCCCGTAATCTGGTCCAACCTGGATTGACTCCCATGATTGCCACCCTGCGCGCCTTTTTGGTGAACAGCAGTCGGGCTTTGGGGGTGGAACCACAGCATCTCAAGGATCCAGCTGCCGACGGAGATGTGCAGACGGCGCTGCTGAAAGATGTAATCGCCTTGCGCGAAGCCGGTGATGCCGATCGCTCTTTGCTGTTGCTAGAGGCTGCCATGGAGGCGGGCCTGGTGAGCGATTGGGTTGAGGCCAACAGAGCGCGGGCCCTGTTGGCTTTGGGGCGTGAACAGGAGGCCTTGCCCTTGCTCGAACTACTTAGCGCCTGTGGAACGGAAGCTGTGGCAGCTTCTGCTAAAGCACTTCTGTTGGAGCATCGGAAACAAACCTCTCCGTCCGATGGCGATGCTGAGGGTGAACAGGAGGAGCCTGCTGTTGAAGGTGAAGAGGAGCAAGAGACCTTGATTGCCAAGGATCGACCCATTGATCATTTGTTCACGAATTCTCATCGATCGGTTTCGGCAATCAATCAGAAAGAATTTTCATCTGTTGAAGAAAAATTTAGCTCATTATTTGCTCTTGGAAGGCAAGAGAGTCATTGCGACTTTTCTTTAATTGATGCTTATTTGCAGCATGCTTCTGATAAAGATTTGCATCATACTGTTCTGGAGCAGGCGATTGCTTTACGCGAAACTGGACACTTTCAAGAATCGATCATGATCTTGGATTGTGCATGGCAAGCGGGAATTCAATCTGAGTGGATTATTGATAATAAAGTGCGCGTTTTACTGTCTCTTGGAGATGTTGAGAGCGCATCGAGTCTGCTGCAATTCCTTCAGCCTGATGAAACGCAAGAGCACCTGCGCAAGGCTATCAATGATCACCAGGGCGAAATTGCAAAGATCAAATCCTATTTCGCTAACTATGCAAATGCCGACTATCTCCGCAAAAGATATTTTTCTTTGAAAAATAAAACAGAATATGCATCTGTTAGGAAGCCCCAGGCCTCAGTCGATCAATGCCTTGCATTAGCAATTAAATTTAGAGAGGCGAGTAAGACTGAACAAAGTCTCTTGGTTTTGTTGTTGACA
>ERZ802830.1704-NODE-1704-length-20713-cov-8.26614_pt1 | contig 20713 bp, 16 predicted proteins | sample MGYA00345654_ERZ802830 | MGnify/ENA primary metagenome ERZ802830 (study PRJEB30503, sample SAMEA104212375) | marine metagenome | biome: Westerlies Biome; feature: [SRF] surface water layer (ENVO:00010504) within the epipelagic zone...; material: water...
GTTGGGTGCCGGTATCGGTCCGGGCTTACGCAGCACGACGAACCGGGGTGTGGCGTCGGCGGTGTCCGCGATCTCGTCGGCGAGAACGTCGAGTCCGTAAATCTCGGCCGCGATCTTCTGAGAGATGGCGCCGTCGAACGGGGCCAGCTCTTCGAGCAGCGCAGCGGCCGCCGCGGCGGTCGACATCGCGGGGATGACCGATGCCTCGGGCAGGTGCTCGGCGAGCCACCATCGCACCTGGGCCTGGGCGTGCGGATGAGTGGCGATGCGAGATACCTGGTCGAGGGTGGTTCCAGGTCGAACCAGCAGCGAGAACTGCACCGGCAGCACGACTTCGTCGACGATGACGAGGCGCTGGCCGCTGCCGAGCTCATCGAGCGTGGCGGAAACCGATCCTTCAACCGAGTTCTCGATCGGGACGAGTGCGTGATCCACGGCGTCGCCGCGCACCGCTTCGAGCGCCGCGGGCACGGAGGTCGACGGCAGTAGTTCTGCGTCGGCGGATCCTGGCCACGCCAGCACGGCGGCCTCGGCGAAAGATCCCCGCGGGCCGAGGTAGGCGACCGAATCCTGGGGAGCTGCTGTGCTCATCGCCCGTCTCCTTTCGCCGCGACGACCGCTTGCTCTTCTTCGGGGGAGAGTTCGATGTCCGGGTTCCCCTGCGAGATGCCTTTCAAGTACAGGCGGTTCTCGTTACGCCCGTGGATGGACGTGATGATCAGTCCGTCGCCGGAGTCATCCAGCAACGCAGCGGAGAACGAATACCGGCCGGCGAGATCGCCGTACGCGTCGTACCGCACCACGGAGACGTGCCGCAGAGCGCGAGCCAGGTCCGCGCGGGTGACCTTCAATCTCTTGTCCAGTTCGTGCAGATCGACCGACAGTTCACCGAACTCCTCGCGAGTGCGGGCGAGAACGTCGAGATAGTTCTCCTTGCCCTCGACAGGCGCGAGGAGGGCGTAGGAGCGGCGCATCCGGTGGAGTTGGAACCAGGCGACCGCCCCGAGGACCACGCCAACCAGACCCACCGCCACCCCTATGAGGGCGAGGATCACTGCTGCTTGGGCGTCCAACGTCACCCCCGAAGGCTAGTGGGGGCACTACCCGCCTAGCGGAGCGTCACCTGGCGATTGGTCAGGCCCGCTCGGGCGCTTCGCTCGGCGTCACTCAGGGGTGAACTGTCAGCGAGCGCGTTTCCGAGGAGCTCCGCGAATGCCTTCGCCGGCTCCTCCGTCGCGTCGGCTCCCATACCCAACGGCAGGTCCCAGACTGGGGCAACGACCCCGCAGGAGCGGAACATGCCCACGTACCGGGTGTCTGGGCCGAGATCGTCGACGCCCGCTGCGTGCAATCGCGCAAGCGCGTTGAGAAGATCGACTTCGGGGGTCGGCATCACCCAGCGCAGGTGTTCCTTCGCGCCGACCTGCGTCCAGTACGCCGAATCGACGGATGTGAGTTTGGCGGTTGGGTTCGCGTAGTCCTTCGCGCGCTCGAGCGAGGATTGAATGTCGGGGCTGAGGTCGTCGGCGGATCCTTCGATCCAGTACGAGAAGTCCTCGTGCACCGAAACATCGAGGGCAACCGACGGGTCGAGGACGTCCTGCAACTGCGGTGACTCAGGGGTAACACGTCCCATCCCGACAGGCTCGCCAGCTTCGCTACCGAGCGCGTTGATCAGCGCGTCGGCGTAGTCCCGGGAAGCATCACCCGATCCGGTCGTCACCTGAAGCCCGAGCATCACATCACCGTCCGCACGGACCAACGCAGGCCACGCCATCGGCAGCACCGTCGCGAGCGTGACTGCGCGACCGGACGTTGCGTAGGCCGAGCTCAGCGTCAGCGGCGCGGTCGCGGAGGGGACGAGTTCGCGCAGGGCCACCAGGTCGCATTCGGAAGCGAAGCCTTCGAATGGCCGCGCGTTGGGCTCGACGCCGCGCGCCGACCCCTTGCCGTGACATGCCTTGTATCGGCGGCCGGATCCGCAGGGGCAGGGCTCACGCATCCCCACAACGGGGACGTCGCCGTCAGGCGCGGTGGCGGTCGCGTTGGCGCGCGCGGCGTTCTTGGACTTCTTTCCCATGGGCGCAGAACCTACCGGCCGCTAATCGTCGAGCCACTCCAGGAGTCGCCCCGGTCTATTGCTGATCATGACGTCCACACCCTGCTCCTGGCACAAGTCGAGGTCGTCCTTCTCGTCGACCGTCCACACGTGCACCTGTCCACCGGCGGCGTGCACGCGTTGCACGTAGTTGGGGTGCCGACGCACAACGTCGATGGACGGCCCTGCGGCGGCCACCCCCGGCGGCAAGGACCCGTCTCGATAGGGCCACCAGATCCGATCCATCAAGAAGACCGTTGGCACATGCGGGGCAAGCCGCTGCATGCGCCGCACCGCGAGCCACGAGAACGACATCATCCGCGCCGGTGGCACACCGCCGCTTCCAGGCGTGTCCAGGGAGAACTGAGTGAGCACGTCGGCGAGTTCGCGTTCGATGTAGCCGCCGTAGCGCACCGGGTGCTTGGTTTCGATCGCGAAGCGAATATCGGGATTCTTCTCCAACGCGGTGGTGAGCAGACGCTCCAGGGTGAGCAGTTGGGTGCGCTCGGGGTTATCGGGCTCTTCGAAGTCGTGCCAGAAGCGGTAGCTGTAGTCGTGCTCGCTGAGCTCATCGATGTCCCGTCCGGACACTGATCCGGAGCCGTGGGAGGTGCGGTCGATTCTGCGGTCGTGGACACACACCAGCGTTCCGTCGGAGGTCAACCGGACGTCGCACTCCAGGGCATCGGCGCCGTCATCGATAGCCCGAAGGTACGCGGCGAGCGTGTGCTCGGGCTCAAGGTGCGATGAGCCCCGGTGCGCGACGACTTCCGGGCGCGAGGTGCTCACGCCTCCATTGTTGCGGGTTGAAATACTGACTGCGTGCATCCTGTCGACATTGTTCTCATCGATCTGGACGGGACCATCAGTGATTCCTCTCCAGGAATGCTGACCGGCTTCCGCAAGGTCTTCGATCGCTTCGACATGGAGCAGCCATCGGACGAGAGCATCCGCCGTCACTTCGGCCCCCCACTGGCCGTGACGTGGCGCGAGGTCTACGGAATGACCGACGAGCAGATCGTGGTGGGGCTCGAGGTGTATCGGGAGTATTACCACGACGTCGGGATGTTCGAAAACAATCTCTACGACGGGATCCCAGAGCTCATCAAGGATCTGCACGGCGACGGAGTGACGTTGTCCACGGCCACGTCGAAGCCGGAATTCTCCGCATCACGGATCATCGAGCACTTCGGTTTACGGGAGTACTTCACCTTCATTGGGGCTGCGGATCTGGCCGGCACCCGGGATGACAAGTCCGCCGTCATCGCGCACACCCTCGAAAACCTGCAGGCCAGCAGTCAGACGCACAGCATCGTGATGATGGGTGATCGCCGACACGACGTGGAGGGTGCGCGGGAGCACGGCATCGACACGATTGGCGTGCTTTGGGGTTACGGCACCGCCGAGGAGTTGTCTACCGCGGGTGCTATCGCCCTCGCCGAGACGCCACGCGACGCCGGGGACCTGCTACTGAGTCGCTAGCTGCTCGCTCGCTTCTCGCCACTCACCGGAAGCAGAACACCGGGGTTCATCAACCCTTGCGGATCCCACGCCTTCTTGATGGCCCGCATAGCCAAGATCTCCTCCGCAGTGCGTGATAGGTCGAGGTGGTCGACCTTCATGCGACCGATCCCATGCTCAGCTGAGATGGAACCGCCGTACCGGGCGATGCACTCCAAGACAGCCGTGTCCACGTCGATTTCCTCTGCCGGGGGTCCGAGGATTTCGACGTGAATGTTTCCGTCGGCAAGGTGTCCGAAAATGCCGAACTCCTTCACTTTCGGAAACTCCGCGATGACCGTCTGTAACTCACGAGCGCACGCCGCGAGCGTTTCCAGCGGCACGGACACGTCTAGTTTGTGGACGATGCCCCACGCATCGAAACCTTCCGCTTGCCGCTCGCGGTACTGCCACAGGCGCTCGATGCCGCTCGCGTCCAGGGCCACGACTACGTCGCGGGTTTCCAGGACGTCAGCGACGAATCCATTGCCGCTGCCGCCGTCGGCGACTTCGATCAATGCGAACAGCGGGTGCCGCTGCTCAAGCGGATAGGGAAGCCCGGATACGTCTTGCACCAAGCGCATGCCGGTCGCATCGATTACCTCAGCAGCGACCAGGCGGCTCTGCGCGGCAGAGCCGATCACCGTCAATGCGTCGTCGTAATCCGCGCAGCCGATGAGCGCGACCGAGGTCCGCCCGTGAGGTCGGTGCAAGCGCAGGCGAACCGCAGTGATGATGGCCAGCGCGCCTTCGGATCCGCACAGCAATTGCGCGAAATCGAAACCGGTGTTGTCTTTCGCGAGTCCAGACATGTGCGAGATGACTGATCCATCGGGCAGCACAGCCTCGATGCCGGTCACCTGCAGGCGCGTCATCCCGTACGCGAGTACACGAATGCCGCCCGCGTTGGTGGCGACGGTTCCGCCGATGGTCGCCGAGTCCCGTGATGCGAGATCAACGCCGTACTCCAACCCTGCTGCGCGAGCGTGTCGTTGGACATCTCCCAAGGTGGTGCCCGCACCGGCGCTCACCTGCGCGGACAACTCGTCCACCGGGTCGACCCAAGTGATTCGACGCGTCGACACGATGACGGGTAGCTCACGGGGTTGGTCACCGGACGTGTCACGACCACCGGGGACCGACCCGCCTACCAACCCGGTGTTTCCGCCCTGGGGAAGCATCGGTACTCCAGCGGCCGTACACACCCTCGCGATGACTGAGACTTCTTCGGTGTTCGCCGGCCGCACCACGCACAGTGCCGGACCGTGGAATCGTCGCGTCCAGTCCATGCAATAGGGGTCGAGGAGTGCCTCCTCGCTGATGACATGAGACTCCCCCACGATGGCGGCGAGGTCGACCAAGAGGCGAGCCTGCATAGTGCGAGCCCTTTCACCTATGTGCGACGCCACGGGGTTATCCTTGCGCAACCTGCTTCCCCGCGGACGGAGTGCCCACGATGCGCCTGACGTCTCTTATCGCTCGGTCCTCGTGCGTTGTTGCCGCCACGCTTCTGGCCCTCGTTTCCGCACTTCCAGCCTCTGCCGACGAGGTGCCTGCGGAGGGGTCGTTCACCTTCACCACGGGTCCGGGCATCCTTCCTGCGTGGAGTTCTGCAGGAATCTCCCTTGTGGGTGTCTCTCCAGGATCCGTCATCACCAACACGTCGAGCAATACAGCTCGCGTAGTCCTCCCGCTTGTCGCCAAGGCTGGGACGGCCAACGCCGCCGCCGGTGGTTTTCGCTTCCTCAACACGGAAAGCGGCGAATCCTTCCGTTGCTCAAATCCGACGATTGACACCCGCGCGCGCGTCATTGACTGTGTTCTGCCCTCGGGCTACAACTCCACGGTGTTCGCCATCACCGATATCAATGCTCGCGCCAAGGCAGATACAGAAAGCACGAAGACAACAATCTTTCAGGGAATGCGGATCCAGATCATCAATCGAGAGATGGCTAACCGCCTTAATCAAGAGCTCGACACGAACGTTTTCTCCTCGAGTGTGACGATGGCGCAGGGCTCACTAGTTGTCACACGTGATCGATAGTCACAAACTTTTCATCTGACACACGAATATATCTGCAGCACACGAGTGCTCGTGGCGTCGCAGGCTCATCCCACTTGGTTTCAACATTGGCGTGTCGTGGTGACAACACACGTGTACGTCAAACCACGCAAGGAGAAAGCGATGCACACACGAACAACCGGCGTTGTCGCCGCCATGATCTCACTCGGCGCGGGGCTGATCTTCACCCCAGCGGCAAGCGCAACCACCGAAATCGAATCGGCCACAGCTCCCACCATTGTGGCCCAGGACGCAAGTGGCGTCGTGATCGCTCGTGACGAAACATTCAGACTGCGCGCAGTCCCGAGTGTTTCACGAGCAGTCACCGTCACCACCAGACCTGGCGCACTTGTCACCATTACGGCCAAAGGAACGAAACCCAAGACGGCCCTGGCGAATGAGGCAGGTACTGCAACGTTCACTCGTCTCAAGGCAGGCAAGATCCACACTGTTCGTGCCGACAAGCAGAGGGTCCGCGTTGTTCCTGTTCTTCATGTGGGGAGGGCCTTTGACCTCACGGTGATGACCACCACGGACATCGACACGGTTGATCTCACGTGGTCACACAAGGTGACCAAGGCTCGGGGCGGCGATGACATCACCTACACCGTCACGGCCATTTCGGAGCAAGACTCCGAAGCCATCACTGTCAACACGACCGAACCCAGAGCCAAACTCACCGGGCTTGACCCACGCGCCCTGTACTCATTCACCGTGACACCGCGCAACGCACTCGGTGATGGAAAGTCCTCCAAGGCTCGGATGTCACGCTCATTGATCGACATCACCGGACTTCCGGTACCCGCAGTCGACGATGCCCCTGACACAGGATCGGGCCACGCTGAATCTGTTGCCATGCCTGAACCCGAACCAACACCCACACCGGCACCGAGGCCCGCGCCGGCTTCCGCTCCGACTCCCGTGCAAGCTCCCGCGTTTCGAACAATCTGGGTCTGTCCGGAGGGCTTCACGGATGTCGACGGCACCTGCACTCAAAGTCGTTCGTACACCTTCACCGAAACGACTGAGACCTCGCCGTACACCTACAGTCAAACTTTTCACCAGACCGGCTGGCAGAACGGCTCGTTCACTCCATCACCCTGCAGCTACGGGACCTATCACTCGAACGGCCCACAGGGCGAAGGTTGCTACGTGGCGGCGGGGCCTACCGGCTACTACACAACCGGAAAGGACGCCCCTCCCGCTGGCTGGACCGATGATGGCGAGCAGTACACAAAGACTGTCCGCACGAAGGACTCAACCCCGGACGGCTTTACCGACAACGACACCGAGTGGGTCAGGACAACGGACCAAATTGCGCAGGTAGTTCCCGCGTAAGGGCTCGAGATGGCTGGTGATCGGACTCAACGATCACCAGCCATCTTGCATGCACGTAAGCGTGCACTCTTCGCCATCGTGCGATTCATCTGAACACGACGCCGGTGCCAGAGAAGTGTCCGAAACTGCCAAGATCGATGCGCGGGAACGAAATCTGGTTCTTCCACAGATCCTGCATCCCCGCGAATCTGATGTCATCCAGAACCATGATCGATCCCGGCTTCATGACGCCAAGAATTCTTGGAACTACGACCGATTCGAAAAGACCGTCCTTTGGTCCGTCGACAAAAACCAGATCCGCTGATGAGAAAACCGTCGAGTTTTCACGCCAGATTTCATCGTCAAGAAGGTTTGCAACCACTTGCGACACGTTCGGATAGCGCTCAAGCAATTCAGGTATGGATCCAGGGATACCGTCGATAGCCACCACATCAAATGTGACAACCCGTTCACTACTCCGGCTGAGAATTGCGGCGGCGGCGCCTTGCCACGTACCAATCTCTATCGCCAATTGTGGGTTTAGTCTTGCCGCGAAGCCAGCGAGCAGTCGGTAGTGCTCTCCCGGCCACATGTGTACAAAGTCACGATCCACCTCGTTGACAAGATTGCTGGCTACCTCATCAACATTGCTCTTCAGTGCTTCACCGCAAACTTGGACGAGGATCTCAATGTGGCGATCCTCTAACGCCGGAACGAGGTCCGACTGCGGCACGACAGGCAACAAGTCCTGTGGTTTCTGCACGAAGATCAGGTAGGACATCCGCCGACGAAGTTCATCAAGCCACGGCCATCGCCACCACCGACGATCTTGAGGACTTTCCGGCACCCAAGGAGTCTGCCAAGGCTCCGCCGACGGATCAACCGTTCCACCGACGCGGATCCAGGAGTTCTTGATCATCGGACGCAACAGACTCCGGAAGCAAGTCCGGTGTCACTTTCGACCAGCAACGGAGAATTTCCCGCCATTCAGTCAGCGACGACACGCCGACGACGACCTGCGTTGCCCACTCCAACGCCTTTACGTGGCCGAGGCACACGCTGATCGCTGACCTGGGCCTGCGTTCGCTTACCTGCGCCCAATACTTGCGGAGATCCGGATGATTAGCGAATACCCGTTGATCTTCCTGAAGGAGCAATCCTTGAAGAAATACGGACCGCACCGCAAGTTCTGCACCTTGCTTGGCAAGAGCATGTACGTCGTCATCGTCATCGAAGCGCCGATCGATCGGATTCGATGGGACTTGCAGCGCGCCAACTTCGTGATCTGCGCGGTGAAGGTGTTCGCGGAAGGTGCGCACATCTTCGCGTGTGTACGCAGCAATACCAATGCGGTCAACGAGTCCGACTTGCTGCGCATGAATCATTCGATCGACCACGTCATCGCGTTGCGCCTCATCCAACTGATCCCATTCGCGAACAAGGCACGCATCGAACTTCTCGCAACCCAGCACACTCAGACTCGATGAGACTTGCTGCACGGGATCCACAGGATTTGTGCCGACAATCTTTCCCGTGAAGGTGAATGCCGATGACCACGGGCGCAAACGCTCGAGCGCGTCACCATAAACAGCCGCCGTGTCTATATGGGTAACACCGGATTCGAGAGCTAGGTCCAGGATCCCTGCGACCTCGGTATCCGAGAGACGCCCACGCTCGTTCGTGATCCCGTAGCCGTCACCGAATTGCGCCGTGCCAAGAACGAGTTGACTCACGATCTGATTGTGCTTGACCCGATATAGCGTGTCACCATGGCCGTCCCTGCGCGTGTTGCGCGCACCACACGACTCCGTGAGTGGATCGGTCCACTGCTCGTCGCTGTGGGAATCTACGTCTTGTCGCAACAGTGGTCTGGCCTAGACACTCCAGATTCCGAGTTCTACGCCTCGCTGGCGATCTTCACCGACGCGGTCACTGACCGTGCCCCAATCGATTCGTACTACTGGACCCGTTTGGGTCTGATTGCCCCAGCGCACCTCGCTATTTCGCTTCTGGGGATCTGGGAGGGATTCGCCGTCTATAAGGCCTTCATCACCCTGACCCTCACTGCAAGCATGTTCGCAATTTTTCGCCACTTCACAGGCTTCTGGCGCGCAACGTGGCTCACCGCTGCCGGTGCCAGCAGTTCCATCGTCGTCGCCTACCTGGGTAATCCGTACGTGTCTGCCACCGTTGTCGCCGGCCTGACGGCACTGCTGGCGTTCACGATCCACGGTCGGCTGTGGGGAGCCATCGGGGGTGGAATCACGCTGGGGTGGCTGGCGATGACGTATCCCACGGGGGCTCTTCTCGGTCTCACAATCTCCGTGAGCATGGTGACCTACCGGCTTCGTTCGGGCACCCCCGACTGGACCATGGTCGTCCGTCGGGCCTTAACCGCTGTTGCTGCCCTGCTCCTGACCCTTGGCGGATTTCTGCTCGCCGGACGTGTCCTGTTTCCGGATTTAGATTGGCTCTCGTCGGTTCTTCTGGCATCTGGACAAGATCACTCGGTACATGGGAGCGGTGAGTGGGTCTGGTTGCGCGACATCTCCCTCCTGGTGCCGACGGCGACCCTCGTGCTTTCCCTAGCTAACCGACTCCAAGGTCCCCACAAGACCCCCGCCGATTTGGCAGTGATCATTTCGTCGTCGTCCATCGCCTTCTACCTGGTATTCGCCCCGATTTTCGGCGCCCAGTTTCTCGAGGCGCCCTTGCATCAGGTTCTCCTGTGGGCACCGACACTCACCGCGCTGGGTCTCGTGGCCGCTAGCCGGATGGCCGACGATGTGCCCCGAACTACTGGGCGTGTTGCACTCATCGTCGCTGCGCTCGTCGCCGTCATCGCATGTGGCTGGCTCGCCCCCGACTTGAGGTTCGCATTGGGCGTTGTGATCGCCGTGGCCATGATTGCTGCAGTGCTACTCGCGCCCCAGCGAACTGTTTCGACGTTGCTCGCAACGGCTGTCTTCTTCGCTGGTGCTCAACTCTTGCAAAATTCCCGACCGCCACTCGGCAAATTCATGCTTGATCCGTATTACTGGGCGTACACGAGCAATCCGAACGAAGAAAAGCTTCGCAACGCGGTAAACGCACAACAGTGGCTGATCGACAACACCACTTCCGAGGATCGACTCCTGCTCTGGGTGGATGGGCCGTGGACCTCTGGCGATCGCGAGTTGTACTCCGTGGCAGCAATGCAACTCTGGGGGGAGAATCGCGTCACTCTCGAATCAACATTGACCGATGACTACGGCAAGCAGAAGATGAAAGATGCGGAGCCCACGGCCCTTGTGTTGTATGGAAAATCTATGGATGCCGTGTGGACGTTCTGGGAATCTATTCCCCGAACGTACGATCCGATGCCGCCCCAGTGTTACGACTTCAACTGGCCTATTGATCCGACCAGCGCCTTCCCCACACCTGTGGGGCACACTTGCATCGTTCGCTTGAGTAAGGAGTAAGCCATTTCGCGCAACAGGACACGCCACGGACCGCGGCCGATTGAGTTACGCGGCCACGGAACACCCGGGCTTCTGGGGCATTCCTCACCCAGGCGAAGTTGCTTTATCGGCCCAAGGGCCGCCTCCGCATGAGTCAAGCAGTCAGCGCCACCGCCACCAAGGCACGTCGCCCACTGCCGCACTGGCTGGCTCCTGCGGTTATCTGGGTAGTCGGCTCGTTGTGGATCCTGACCATTCTTCAGTGGATGCGCATCTTCCGGCGTGACCAACTCGAGCAGGGTGTGATCCTGCGATTGGGTGACAGCGCAGATTCGGCGTGGCAAACCATTCGACTGTGGGAAATGTGGACTCTCGGACCTCAGGTCCTTTGGCAGATGCACATCTATCCGCCCTTGTACGACGGCATCCGCTTCCTATTCATGCTTCCGGATACCCTTCCGGGCGCTCCACCGACCGCACTCGCGGTGGACAAGCGCCTGTACTGGCTCAGTGCAGTCCTCTTCGGCCTCGTAGCCATGGTCATCTACCTCTGGATTCGGGATCTCACGGATAACGGCTGGTGGGCTCTTTCAGGAAGTCTCCTGTGGATGCTGCTGCCGTCCTCGATTTCTTTCATGACAATCTTGAATCAAACAGGGCTAGCCATCGCATCCATGGCGGTGGCCTTCTACTTTCTCTACAGATTCCTCAGAACGCGACGTAACATCTATGCGGCTGTGTTCCTCGGCTCGCTATTGATTGCATCCCTCACTCGCAACGTCGTGCAGGTTCATGTTTTTCTGATTCTTTGTGTGGCAGTAGTTGCCTTCTACTGGATAGGACGACCACGCTCGTGGCGCTACCTCGTTGTGTACGGGCTCCTCCTCGCCGCCATAGCCTTCTGGCCGATCCGCGCTCTCGCTCTCTACAGCACCTTCGATGTCTCAACCCATACGGGCTACAACCGTGCCGGTGCGCTGTGGATACACCCCCGCGCCGTCCCTGAGCCCGCATGGCCAGAGAACATTGAGCAGAACGCCACGCTGCTTTCTAGTGGCTGGAACACGCAGGAGACCTTGCGCGACAATTATCGACTCGGCTCCGCCGCCAATGAATTCATGGTGACTCAACCTCTCGAGGCCGCACAACGCATGTTCGACAGCGCGCAAATCACCTGGCCCGTGATGTTTCGATCCGTATTCATTCAGTGGGAAAACCAGTTCTTGATGGAGTACCCCCTTGCTCGATCACTCGACAGCCTCTTTTCGGGAGCTTCTTTCCAACTTCTCATCGCCACGACCGTCCTTATTCTCCTAGCCCGTGTGGTGAGTCAAGGCAACTATCGAATATTCATTCGCTACGGGTGGTTCGCAGTTTTCTGGACTCTCACAGCAATTCCCGTTCTTCTGTCCAACAGGCACTGGCCTGTAGAAGAGATGGTGCCCATCCACTCGGAGGCTGACCGGCTACGGGCCCTCATCGATATTCCGGTTTTCGTCCTCATGTTCTTTGCTGCATTCACCGCCGCCCAGTGGATCGGTGCGAGTCTGCGCAAGTACCGCTCGCCCGAGGTGAAGTCATGATCAATCAGGCACTCGAACGCAGACGGGCGCTTGTGGAGGCATCGCTGTCCGGCCTTATCGCGCTCGTGCTTTCGCTGGCTGTGTTTGGGCCCATCCTCCGGTGGATCGCGGTGGGTTGGTCCGGAGGCGACATGCTCTCCACATACATCAACGTGGAAATGTGGCAAGGATTTCGGTACTCAGCCTCGGACCAGTACGGCTTTCCTCTCGGCATGAACTTGAACTACTTCCCCGGCATCGATATCACCGAGAACACTTTCGCAGCCCTGGTTTCCACCGTCGCCGGTACACCATTCGTTGGCCTGAACATCTTGATTCTCGTGACTTTCCCCTTGGTTGGATTCCTCGCCTACTTTCTGTTCCGAATGACCGGGTTGACCGGACCACTGGCCATTGCCGGCGCCGTTGTCTTTTCGCTTATTCCTTTCCATTTTGGTCGTGCACTGGGTCACACCTACCTGGCTACTCTCTACAGCGCCGTCACGGGAATGGCGTTGGTGCTTCTGGTTGGATCCGGTCGCTTCGAGCGGATAGTGCGGCAGCTGCGCGGTCAAGCGGTGTCACGCTCACGCAAGATCTGGCTAGCCGCCGCGATATGCGTGCTGGTCGTGATAACCGCGTGGAGTGGCGTCTACTACGCAGCCTTCACGCTCCTACTCGGGGCAGCAGCTCTGCTCTGGCGCTACATCAAGGGTGCACCGTGGAAATCCATTCTTGTCGATGCGCTTCCGTTTGCCGCGATCGCGCTCCTTGCCCTTGTCGGCTTTCTCCCGAGCCTGCTCACCACCATGACCGATCCACCCATCGGGACGCTAAGTGACCGTCTGCCGTACGACTCAGTGATCTTTGCTGGATATCTGGCAGTTCTCGTGTTACCACTTCCGGCAAGTTCCCTTCCGGGATTTGATTTCTACAACCGTTCAGTCACCGAAGCGTTGGCGGCTGGCGGATGGGTTGAAAGCAGTGCGCAGTCCAACTACGGCACGTGGGTGACCACCGCCGCACTGCTCGTACTCATCGGTGGGCTCATTGCCAATACACGGAAGCGACAGCGAAAGGCGGGTACGGGAACTCCGAGAGCCGATAAGAAGTTGTTTGTCTCCGCACAGTTCATCGCCTACCTCATCACCGTCTGCCTTTTGTTCTTCATTCCTTGGGGCTTGAACTACCTCATTGCGGGGACCATTACTGCGCAAATTAGAGCCTGGAACCGACTCACTCCCATCATCTTGTTGCTCTTCTTGCTCGGAGCTGCGGCCATTCTGCGAAACACTCGCGTTGCCCGACACCCCATTCCGGCCCTCGGTGTCAGCGCGGGTGTTCTCGCTCTGACTTTCGTTGATGCGGTGTTGCCGTTTCGTCAGGCATACGCTGACAACGTCTCCAAAGGGGCAGAAATAACGAAGGCGGGTCGTGAGTACGCCGCCGACACCAATCTTGCGATTCCCGAGGAATGCGGCGTACTGCAACTCCCAACCATGGGCTACCCCGAGTTCGGAGTGATCGGCAACGTCAACGACTACGACCATTTTTGGACATCCATCACCAACCCTGGAAAGCGCTGGAGTTACGGGGCCGTAAAGGCAACCGATGCCTACATCTGGGCTGGTCAACTCCCGCCCATTCCTTCCAGTGAGCAGGTCGCCCTGCTGCGCGGGGGCAAGTTCTGTGCCATCCATCTGGATACTCGAGCCTGGCGAGAGGAGGACTTACCGTCGGTACTCCAAGAATTCAACACTCGATTCGGCGATCCAGTCGCTACGGGCTACGACGGAGACTGGCTGACGTTCGATATCCGCCCTGAATCTCCAGCGTCCGACGAACACGTCGCGAACTTCTTCCACCAGCCAATGATCACTGCGGATCCGGTGACCACGCACGCGTTGGAGCAAGAAGGAATGAACACCTGGTGGTGGACGAAGGATCAACGAGCGTCCTTCACACTCACGCCCACTCGAGACCAGACTCCCGTCCGAGTCGTCCGCGGCGAGATCACCGCGCCTTCGTGCGGACCACGGCCGGTGACCGTCACGCTGTCCAGCGGTACCGAGAGGGTGCGCCAGAACCTCATCGCACGGCCCACCCAAGCCACACCTTTCGAACTGATACTCGACGCTCCGTCCGCCGCCCCAGCGATGCTCGAGGTGATAGCAACGGGCCAGGCCTGCGAGGCTGAGGACTTCGCTGGTAAGCGTTTCGCTCAAGTGGGCAACCTCCAGACGTACTAGTGACTAGACGTCCACAGCCACGACCACTGCCATATCCACCGCGGTGCGTACCCTGATCCCCATGACATCCGGTCATGATTTGTGGCGCCGCGCCAAGGAGCGAATTCCGGGCGGTTCCATGCTGCTGTCAAAACGGGCGGAGATGTACTTGCCGCAGAGGTGGCCGGCCTACTTCGATCGCACCGAGGGCTGCCACGTCTGGGACCTTGATGGCACCCGCTACCTCGACCTCGGTTTCATGGGCGTGGGGACCAACATCCTCGGCTACTCCCACCCAGCGGTGGACGCGGCTGTTCGCGCGGTGATCGATAAAGGCAACTTGTCGACCCTGAACGCTCCAGAAGAGGTTTACCTGGCCGAGCGACTCGTCGAACTCCATCCCTGGGCAGACATGGCCCGATTCGCTCGCTCCGGTGGTGAGGCGTGCGCGATCGCCGTGCGCATCGCCCGGGCTGCCTCCGGACGGGATGGGATCGCCTTTTGTGGCTATCACGGCTGGCACGACTGGTACCTGGCCGCGAACTTGTCTGACGACTCACTCGACGGCCACCTACTGCCCGGGCTCGAGCCCACCGGCGTGCCACGGGCACTCGCGGGCACCTCTCACACCTTCCCGTATAACGACCTCCCGAAACTCGAGGCGCTGTTGCAGCAGAACCCGGACATCGGAGTCATCTTCATGGAGCCCCAGCGCTCCACTCCTCCGCTCGCCGGTTTCCTCGAGGGTGTTCGTGATCTCGCGACCCGATACGGCGCTGTCTTGATCTTCGATGAGTGCACATCGGGGTTCCGTCGTCCTCTGGGCGGACTGCACCTTGACTTGGGAGTCGAGCCGGACATCGCAACATTCGGGAAAACGCTTGGCAACGGCTACGCGATCACTGCGGTTATCGGGCGCGGTGAGGTGATGCAGGCAGCGCAACGAACATTCATCTCCAGCACTTTTTGGACCGAGCGCATCGGGCCCACAGCGGCTCTGGCCGCGATAGAAGAGATGGGGACTAGCGGCGCTCCGGACCACATTCATCAGATCGGGGAATCGGTGCAGAGCACGTGGCTCGAGCTCGCAGGGAGCGCAGGTCTTGCGATGACCGTCGGCGGGCTTCCGGCTCTTGCCTCGTTTTCACTTCATGAGCGAGACCCACTGACCATCAAGACCTATGTGACGTCCCGAATGCTCGACCAGGGTTACCTGGCGGGCCCGAACCTGTATGCGTCCATCGCACACACTCCCGTAATCCTCGAAGGCTATTTCACCGCGCTCACGCCGGTCTTTGACGAGATCGCCCAATGCGATGATCAGGAACTGCTCGCACGGCTTCCCGATGGCTTAGCTCAGTCGGGATTCAAGCGCCTCACGTAGCTTCGGCTTCGGCCAACGTTTCAACGGCTCAACACCGACGGCAACGAGCGCTTACGAAGCCCGGCGTCGATCGCGTCCCAGAATCCTCGATTGGCCAATGATTCTGCCCGCAGGCGCACCGCGGCAGCCGATTCCGCGAGGACTCCGGGCTCGGCTAGGGCCTGAGAGATGACATCCGGTAGCGCATCGAGGTCACGAAAGTACCGATAGTCCACACCCGGTGAGAAGAATCTCGAGGTGCGATCGACGTCGTCGGTGACCACGACTGTGCCCGCGAGCATTCCTTCGATCACCCGAGTCTTCAGTTGCTGAACAGGTCTCGCGTTCGACTGTGAGAAGTTGATGGTCATTCGGCTTGCCGCCAGCGCACCCATGTAGTCGAGCCAGGATGGTTGATCGGCTGTGGTGCTTGCGTAGTCCCGCGCGTCATCCATGCGATGGGGGTTGAGTGCAACATGAACGCCGCGGCTGCGGAGCTTCTCGAGTGCGTCAACTCGGTGCGGGTACAAGACACCGATGAAGGAAACGTCCCATTGCTTCTCGACGCCGATACACCGCTGCCGAATAAGATCCATTGATACGGTCGACATCGGCATATTCACCGGACCCACCTCGGGGCGTCCGCGAAGCATCGAGCCATCCATCGGCATACAGATGTCGACCACCATGAATCGCGGCGACATCCGAGCGAGCCGCCTGCTTTGGGCGTTGATCCAGTAGTAGGCCGAATCGAACATGACGCCCAGGAGAACTCCGTCCCAGGATCGCAACAGTTCAGCCCAGGCAATGTCCCAATGCCACGTGGTTGACTCACTCGACGGATCGGACTCGATGTGCGTGATGATGTGGGTCGCGCCCACCTCGTTCGCCATCGACACAAGACGAGGGTTCCAAGATTCCCACGGCTCACCGCGATCCACATCCAGGAAACTGACCCGATCAGCCCCCAAGATCTCGACGGCTGTCTGCCATGCCTCGAAGTAGAAGTTCCGTGTCCCTGGGCGCCAGGAATCGAAAACTGGACCCTCCTGGGGGACCACCAGCACGTGCACACCGCGATCGAGAGTGGCTGGCGGCGAATTCCTCACGCGGGTGGACGGGAACTGCCTATCTCGTTGTCGATTCCATATCCGCTCGTCAAGCCCCGGATAGACCTTGGAGGCCAAGCCACCAACCTGCGAGCGCACACTCATTGCGGCTGGGCCTCAAACAGGGGTTGCCCAATAGCCCACTCGGGCCTATTGCGATCCAAGAGAGACTCCAACGATTCCAGTCCCACAACTTCGTTGCTGTCATTCAACAAGATCACCTGGCGGGTGAGCAGGTCCCGCGGCATGTTCCGCAGATTGGGCCACTCGTTGGTCCACGCATCCTCGTTGTTCAGCCATTCGCGACGCAACCAATCCACAACCGGTTGCCCTTCCGAGTCCTTTCCTGCCAAACCCATGAGGATCCGCGAGCACGAATAGGTCAACTGTCCGTCTGGTCCAGCAGCGGGTTCGGTGGCACCCGGAGGGAAATAGATGCAGGCCACCGGATTGGAGGCAATCGGCTGATCGGCCACCGCCCGAACTTCTGCGGGCCACCAGTAGCCCTTTCTGTCTTCCCCGAAAGTCTCGTACGTCTCGCGCCAGCTGTCCGGAGCGACCCGGATCATCGCGCGGGGGAGAACTCCGTCGACGACCAGAAGGAAGATCACGGCGGCAAAGGCAACGACGGTAAGAGGGGAGGTCGCCGCTCTCCGACCGCTCAGACGCGGAAACAATTGACCCAGAGGCGCTAGTGCCACCGGCAATGTCACCGCGAGCCCGGCAGCCGTGGTGAGCATGATCGTTTTGACGGCTCCGTAGTTGGGGCCACTGCCTGCGTACCAGGTGCCGAAGGTGGCGATCGCAATTCCGTATCCCAACAGAAGTGCCATGGGAGCGACCGGCACGTAACGGGTCCAACCTGCCTGACTTCGAGAGCCGAGCAATACCGCGCCCCCACCCAGCACGGCCGCGGCCGACAAGACACCCAGAATCGGGCCGACAATCTCCGTCCCACCTTGACTCTCGAGAAGAATGAGAGCAGGCGTTCGCAGGGCCGACACCACACTTCGTCCGAAACCTCCGCCCAGGAGTGAGGTTGGCAACGCGGTACTCGTGGTGAGGAAGATGTACATCAACGCCCGGCGCATCGGCTGCGCGACCAACACGACAGCCGTCGCCCATAAAATCACCGACACCCAATCGATTCGCCTGCGTTGAAGCAGATCGACCAGGAACTTTGCTCCGTAGGCCGCCAATGCGATGAATGCGACGGGTGCGAGCGGGAACCAGACCAGGGAGGTGAGTGCGAAGATCGCCGTAGTCACCACACGGATCCTCAGCATCGGGAACGTCATCCAAAACGCGCCAAACCACAAAGTGACCGTGACAAACGTGAATTGCATAGACAGGTGGCCGAATCCCATGGCCGCGATACTCATGACACTGAGCACCAACGCACCGCTCCACACCGCAACCGGTGACACCACGGTCTTTCTTTTGTCGGACCAGCGGGTGGCAAAGGCTCGCTCTGCCACAGGGGCAACAGCCATGGGCGCGAGCGCGGCGAGGAAGAACTGTGCATACAGGACGGAGTCGGCTGCGACAAGGACCTCATTTATCCCGCCGAACGCAAGTAAGGACAGAGTTGCCGCAAGAGTCGCGGTGAAGACGAGCAACAGCTGAAGGGGCCCACCAAGGATGGTGATCTGGTCGACGGGCCCTCCGCTCGCTAGCCGACCTGTGAAGTCCAACCAGTCAGCGTTGTCCTCAGCTCCCCGGTTCAAAACGAAGTAGCCGACATCGGCAAACGGTCCGGCAGCAGGCGCCAGCACTCGGCTGACGATCAAAAACCCCAGGACCGCAGCCGACGGCAACAGCAGGGACGACACTTGAATCCGCCATGGCACAGGCCGCGGGTTGCGCCCCACAACAGCTACGACAAGAACAACGAGCATGGCCGCGGTCAGGGCCCACTGCAGACCGACCATGGTCCACCTGGTTCCGAACGCAGCGCTCACCTGAACGAAGGCCCCCACGAAGCCGACCGACAGGAAGGTGACGACCAGCGTCCACGTGACCGACTTCAGCCGCCACAGTGCGATGATGGGGATCACGATGAACGCGATCAAAAAGGCGATATTCCCCATCACGCTCCTCACCGCACCGGATCCGCGGCGAGGGGAGACCCACGCTCACGACGAGACCTGAGTCTAACGGCCGATGCGCACCTCTCCCGGGCTCCGTCACGCGCTTGTGCGCGTCGCTCCCTTCGTCGGTATCGCGACTTCACTCGTCGTCGTCTGGTGGATTGTGATGGGACCGATCATGGGGTCGGATCCATGGACCGGTTTCCGTCTGTATTTCGCCAACGATCAGTTGAGCTACGCGCGAATAGCCACGAATGTGGCGAATGGCGGTCCATGGTTCAGCGAACCCTTCACGCACACAGGAACGAGCTACTACCCATCACTGTGGTACTTCACCATCGGCTTGTTCAGTGCCGCGACAGGTCTCTCCGTTCCTACTGGCTGGACGGTGCTCGGAGTCGGACTCGTCTCCGTCACGATCGCGCTCTTCGCAATCACCGCATGGAAACTCAGCGGGCGCTGGTGGGCAACCATCACACCCGCTCTTGCCATCACCGCAGGGACCAGTTCGTCTCTCCTTCAGGGTCCGAGCTTCGAAGGCTTCTGGCAGACCAGGCTCGATCATCACGCCGTCTTGTGGGGCCCCTTTGCGACCCTGTTCACACTCAACGCTGAGGTGGCCGCCCTCAGCCTCGCTGCCCTTGGGCTACTCGCTTTCCTGCTCGCCTCACTGCCGAAGCCCATGCGGCCACTACCCCTACTGCTCACTGCCGGACTGCTGATCGGGATCACGGCCAACATTCAGACGTACACATTCCTGACCAGCTTTTTCCTCCTTGCGACCTGGGGAACAGTGCTCGTCCTGCTGCGAGAACGCTCCAAAAGACTCGTTGTTTCCACGTCCATTGTTCTAGCCGTCGCCCTCCTCAGCGGCCCCGCAGTCGCCGCGTGGATCGGTGAGCTCGCCACATTCGTTTGCGTGATGTTCGCGGCTCTTCCAGCTGCCCTGCACCAACTCAAGCATCGGCCTCAACCTTTGCTCGTTCTGTTTGTACCGCTTGCGGTGGCTGCCTTACCTCAATTACTTCGCACGGGAATGGGTCTTGTGTCGAATGATCCCTTCCTGGCGTATCGATCGACGAGCACCGAGAGTCTCGCGGTTCCCCTGGTGCCAGGACTCGCGGCGGCCGCTATACCCATCCTTATCTGGTTCGCTGCGTGGATAGCCCCGCGCATGGATCGCTACCTTCGGTCACTTCTGGTGGCTTTGCCCGTCGCTGCCAGCATTCTCGTGCTCAACAATTACTGGGGTTTCAATCAAGAGCCCTATCGCTTCTGGATGCAGATGAACATTCTGTCGCTTCTGCTGCTGAGCGTTGTGGTCCCGACAGTCTTCGTGCAGTGGTGCCAGCGCCGACGCCACTACCCACGCCGCTTGCCCGCGGCCTACCTGATCCTCACCATGGCCGGCTCCCTATACGTGGCGGGCTTGGGTGATCTGTTCGGCTTCTGGGACTACGCGTCAAGGCAAGGAACGATCACTATCTCTACCAACCCCGGATCTGATCAGGCCGTCCTGCAGTCACTCACCCAGGACCCTAAGGGCCTAGTAGCCACTGATCCGTGTATCGACCCACAAGAACTAGGTCTGCTGACGTCTACCCCCATCGGGTACTACAACCTCGGCCTGGCGTGGCCCACTGAGGCGCTGACGCTCCAGCGATTCAAACTGGCTCGCGACGAAGGTGTCTTCGATTCTGCGGCAGCCCAGGAGGCAGGTATCTCGACCTTGATCACCTACTCGGGGTGCGATTCCCAGTGGAGGCCTGGTCCGCGGGAAGGCTTCTTCCCTGTCCAGTCACTCCAGGGCTACTTGCTCTGGGAGAGCGCGGATATCTCCCCTGGAGAGGTCGCACGGGTGGATAATGAGAGTCCCCGATGACAGTCACGCGCAACGAGAAGATGAATGGGCATCAGACGTGTGGATTTTGAGTCTTCGACTCC
>ERZ802830.1706-NODE-1706-length-20700-cov-8.30976_pt1 | contig 20700 bp, 16 predicted proteins | sample MGYA00345654_ERZ802830 | MGnify/ENA primary metagenome ERZ802830 (study PRJEB30503, sample SAMEA104212375) | marine metagenome | biome: Westerlies Biome; feature: [SRF] surface water layer (ENVO:00010504) within the epipelagic zone...; material: water...
GCGCGGATAGCGTCAGGGTAGGACGAGCGAACACCCGAGTCGCCCATGCCCGATAAGTCATAGGCAACGACGTGGTATTGCTCAGCGAGAAACGGCGCAATGAAGGCCATGCAGCGTGCGTGGGCCAGGAAACCGTGCATCAAAAGCAGGGGTGGATTCGCAGGATCACCCCATCGGAAGTAGTGAACTTCGCATCCTTCTGACGTTACCCAGCCCTCTTCACGAGGTACCTGCAGCGCATCGACGAGCCACTGCGGTGCATCGGGTGCATCCGGTGGTAGTTCGGAGTTAAGGTCACAGATCTCGGTTACCGGGCTCTTCATGTTATCGCGTCAATCCTGGAATTTTACTCATACGAACGAAACCGGTTTTTGGTCGCTTCTTACCGGCGTACGTTTAATGGCTTTGTAGGTTGGGGACAGCAACTTCCCCGGCTTCCGCCGTGCGCGCGCATGCTAAACGCTTGAGCGGGAAAAATCTCGTTAAATCGGTTTCGTCTCGGTGCTGGTACGTCTTCGCCCGGTGATGGATTATGCGATCACCGGTGTGATGATTCAGGGGCGAACAAACGGCGGATAATGTTCGCCGACGTCGTGGTAAACATATTCCCACCCTTTTTCTTGCATGATCGCGCGGTGCTGTGGCCCCGCCATGCCACCATCGCCCGTTTCGTAACCCGCATCGCCTTGGAACAGTACTGCCATTTTCCCGTCAGCCTTTGTAAAGACCGGAAACACGTAGGGTGGGGGGATTTCACTTTCGCCGGCTGTCATTTCAGCCGTCGTCGGGTAGCGTAATAGGCTCAGCAGTGTGATGTACGTAGGCGGTAGCATGCCAAATTCGCCTGCCTCATGTTGTGCCACTGCATCCTTAACAAGAATCCAGGCAAAGTCGTGAATCTCGCTACCGTCAATGGCAACGTCAGCATCCTCAGCGAGAGGCGCCGCGTAAATCCAGGTCTCGAATCGCTTAGGCTCGACAACAGGCGTCGTCCAGTGGCTGAGATGCACCATATTTTCGGTGTCGGGTCGAAGGCCACACTCTTCCTCGGCCTCTCGCGCCGCGGCAATACGAGCGGCTTTCGAGATATCGCCATCAGCAGCTTCAATGTCAGCTGGCTCCAGCGCACCTCCCGGGAACACCCATAAGCCACCGGCAAACATCAGCGCTTTGTTGCGTTTGAGCATGAGTGTTTCCATTCCACTGTCACTGTCACGTAACAGGACAACGGTGCTGGCGGGTCTGGCTTTAGATACATCTGTCACTGGAATACTCCTCTTGGCGAGAGGCCACTATACCTCTCGATGACGTAGCTTATGATCGAACAAGGTTGGCCCCACACATCAAAAGAGCTTTGGGCTCGCTGTTTACACTTTTTATCCATTTCTAAGCGGCGAGTAGGCGGCTTGAATCTTACTCAATGGAGCTGCGAACAAATTTGAGGTCTTTTGTAATGACTGAGCCGACGGCTGCGTGCGAGATGTTGGATCGGGGAAGTCTTAACGCACTCGCAATGTTTTCTGCCGCTGCGATACCGGTGCAATGGCCGCCCATCATCAACTCAAGACCGGCCTTTTCCAGCCAAGCAGCCGTCTTATCCAGTGTTACTTGACTGGCTCGCCATAAGTGAAAACCGCCAACAATCGAATAGACCGGCTCTCTTTTAATCGATTGAAGAACGTTGCCTGTGTTGATCAGTCCCGAGTGTCCACAGCCTGAGGTCATAAGCCAACCCCGATCAGTAAGGTAACCCAGAGACTGATCATCAATAATAATGTCTTCGCTGGGGCCATCCGGTCCGTCGATGAAAAGACCTGCGGGGCCGTTGTAGGCCTCCACTAAGCGCGGTACCGGACCGGTTAGCCATAAGTTAGGTGCAATCTCGGTTGGTGAATCTATTTCGACAAATGAGATACCCAAAGCCTCTGAGGCACCTCGAAAGTCTTGAGCTGATTCAAATTCACCTGGCCCTACAAGTGAGCCATTGCCTGTTCTTCGCTGATCGAAAAAACCACGGGCGACATAGACGATGCTAAGCGCTTTGGGATTCTTGTCTCTAAAATGTTCCCGGAGTACTAACAAACCACCAGTGTGATCACTGTGGAAATGACTCAGCACGACTTTCTCGGTGCGAGACAAATCGACGCCTAGGTGTAATACATTGTGAAGTACGGTGTCGCTGTTGAATCCGGTGTCGAATAGAACTGATTCCTCGTCGCCCTCAAAAACAGCAGAAAAGCTCCACTCACCTAGGCCACCATAGTCCGAAATATTTGTTGCTAGGACCGTGATTTTATAGGGGCTAGCCATTACCAAAGTCGGCCAAAGAAGGCATGCAGTGATAAGTAGTCGCAACATAATCGTGCCCGAAAATTCCGTAGACCCTAATCTACATCATCAAGGTCTGTTTCTACTCGCGTGACGTTCTCAGATTGTAGAAATTTCAATTTGAGAATTTCGCCTTCCTTTACGACCAGCGCGCTTTCAAGCCACATGTTTTGCTGTTTTGATAGCTTCTCAGGGTCACCGGCGCTGGGGAAAATAAACACACCGTCATTCTGGTAAAAAATATGCGAAGACTCTTGCGCGCTCGTGATGGTGTGATTTGAGAGCACCCAACGTGTCGAGACCCAATCTGTATAGTTGGCAGAGGCTAAAAACTCCTTGAACTCAGGCAGGGTGAAGCGTTGGCCCATCTCGAAAATAACGAAGTCGTCAGTAACAATTTTTTCGAGATCACCGTTCCCATAGTTTTCAACAGATAACGCAGAGAAAAAGCTTTCTAACGTTGTGATGGTGTCTTTTTCACTAATCTCAGCGTGCGCTACTACTGCCCAAAGATTGGTCAGTAGCAGGCACACGAAAAGTTGACTAAACGGGAGCCTCACTGGAAAAGCCCCCCTTACTTAACAACGGTTTGTGACGTACCAGCACCACCCTGTAACGGTGACCAATGCGCGGCTTTTATCCGCCACATCCCATCTTCTTTTACAAATGCCTGTGTGACCCGAGTTCGGTAGTTGGGCACTGCCGGTAACCCCTTAGGCTTCATCGCGGCTTCTTGGTAATAGTGAGCGACTGCCGCTTGTCCTTCTACCAACACGACAACTTCGATGTGTTTCACAGACCCTGAAAAATATTCAAAGTCGGACGTATCGCTATTTCTCTGGAGGGTGTTTAGCAGGCCGCCACTCGAGAAAAATTCTTTGGACCCCTCTTTGGAAATTCGTGATGGATCTTGAGTCATTGTCTTATTGGTGTGTGCGATATTGGCTTTTACCACATCGCGTATCTCTGCCTGTGTATCTGCTTGTGCCATACCAGCGAGCATTGTTAACGCAATTAAAACAGTCAGTTTTCTAGTGTGCATAGTGTGTTACCCCATATCGATTTATTACTGAGTTATTGCTCGAAGAGACGCCTATTTCAGAACATACGCCTTAATGATGAGTTCCCTATCGACGGGGCGAAAGGTAACGATATCGAGGTTAAACGTGCCGTCATTCAGTGCCACGACATGGCGCATCGTTACCGTCCCATCAATAACTTCCCAACGTCCCGAGAAATTCCCGATGGCAATATCGTTGCCCATCGCTCCCCGTCCCGAGCCGTAAACCGTGCCGCTCCGTCTACCCTCATCGTAGGCCAAACGGAATGTGACGTAGACACGCCCATAAACACCCATATCGCCCTCGGCATTGATGACGGATTCATCGTCGCCCAGTTCGAGCGAGGTGACATTCATCGCGGTATCTGGCTGACGTTTTTCAAGTGCAAGCGGGTCAGCAAGAGCGCCAACTGAAAGCAGACTTGCGATCATGCCGATTATTAGTTGCTTCATGGTGTTTCCTCTTGGTTATGTTGTTGTGCTCTGTAGCCTAGTTGTTATTTCGGGAAGCGCCATTTTTTTGAGGCGGGTGTTTTCTAACTGCAAACACGTTTTACAACAATAACGCCGCTCTTTTTTGAGGGAGGGAAACCTTGTCTGTGTAGGTTTTGATCTCTTTATCGTCACATTGCTGTGTTAATTCCAAAGGGCGTATAGTGAAATCAGGTTTGCTGGAGTGATGAACCATGGGAAGTGAGGTAGAACATCGCAGCAGTGACAGACAAGAGTCGTCCACTGGCGGTTTGTCGGGCCTTTTGAGTTCAGTAATCAGTGCGGGTCGCGATATTTTGGCCCGCCGGCGACAAAATTCGCTCGAGGCTCCCTCCAGCGATCTTTTAGCAAAGAGTAAGCAGCTCATCCACCACCGAGGCGAAGCATCTGGCCTGGCCTTGGCCTATGAAGTTGTCGCGGATTATCAAGCGTTGGATGACGCCAACCGGCTGCTCTTTTTTGAAGCTTTAGCTGATGATTTTTCGGCCGACAGTGAGGCGGTGTTAGCTGCTGCAGATGGCTATAAGCGCAATCCAACAGAGGCGAATCTATCGGCTCTGTCCCGTGCCGCTGAGGCGCCGCGAATCAAGCTATTCCGCCGCATGAACATGGCGCCTGAAGCTACCCCAGTTCTGGTGAAAATGCGCGCGGCAATGATTCAGGAGCTGGGTGATCTGCCCCAGCTCAAAGCGGTGGAGACCGATCTGAAGCATCAGTTTATTTCGTGGTTCAACCGAGGGTTTCTCGAGTTGCGGGTGATTGACTGGAATACACCGGCATCCATTCTCGAGCGAATTATCCAGTACGAATCGGTGCATGCTATCCAGGGCTGGAATGATTTGAGGGCAAGGCTTAGCGGCAATCGGATGTGCTTTGCTTTCTTTCATCCGGCCATGCCCGATGATCCTTTAGTTTTCGTGGAAGTGGCGCTGACCGAGGGTATTCCTGACGCTATCGGACCCTTGATCGATCAAACAAAAGATGTCGATGCCGAAGGTACACCCGATACGGTGGTGTTCTATTCCATCAGCAACTGCCACCCGGGCTTAGCCGGCGTTTCATTCGGTAACTTTTTGATCAAGCAGGTGGTGGAGGAGGTCGGCAAGCGTTATTCCAAGATGAAGCGCTATGTCACGCTTTCACCAATTCCCGGTTTTTGCCGATGGCTTGCGACACAAGAGTCAGGTATCGATCTCGAAGAGATGCGATCGATGGCGAGGACAGATACCGCCAAGACAGCGGATGCGCGACGTCACGACCTGTTGGCGTTTTGTGCACAGTATCTAGTGAAGGAGCGGCGTAACGATCTCGCTCTTGATCCGGTGGCACGCTTTCACTTGGGGAATGGCGCAAGTCTTCATGCCATTCATTGGGCTGCAGATCTGAGCGACAAGGGTCTAGAACAATCGGCGGGACTCATGGTGAATTACCTCTATGATCTTGGGAGCATCGAGGAGAATCACGACAGCTATTTTGACCAAGGTGAGGTCGCAACGTCGCGCGATGTTGGCCGATTGCTAAACTGATTCGAATACGGATGCATTGGAGTCGCTCGCTATGAGAATTGCACGCAATATTTTGACTGCGCTGGTGCTTTTGGGGTTGACGTCGCACGCTGCATTAGCCGAGCGCCCCGCCGATATCGCCCGTCAACATCATCAAGCCGAAGCAGGCAGGATTATCTCTGACTTCCGCGAGTTTCTGAGTATTCCCAACGTTGCCAGCAACGTCAGCGACATGATGGATAATGCGGCGTTTATTGAGGCCTACATAGGACGCCGCGGGTTTACCTCTAAGGTCGTATCTGCCGGCGGTGCACCCTATGTGGTAGCCGAGCGGCCGGGGTCGGATGACGCTCCCACGGTCTTGGTCTACGCACACTTTGATGGTCAGCCCGTGATTCCCAGTCAGTGGTCGTCGCCCCCCTTCGAGCCAACACTTTGGACGGATAATCCGCTCAAAGCCGATGCGAAAATCTTATCTTGGGATCAGGAAGCTTTTGACCCCTCATGGCGTGTTGTCGCGCGCTCTGCTGGGGACGATAAAGCGCCAGTGATTGCTTTGATGGCCGCCATTGATGCCTTGGTGGCAGCGGATAAGATGCCCGATGTCACCGTCAAACTGATACTCGATGGTGAAGAAGAGCGGGGCAGCCCCACCTTGGCAGGCGTCCTTGATCAGGTCGCCGGTGATTTAGTCGCCGACGTCATGCTCTTTTGCGATGGGCCCATGCATCAATCGGGACGTCGACAGCTGGTACTGGGGGTTCGGGGGAGCATGACGGTTGATCTTACGACGTTTGGGCCAAATCGTCCTTTGCACTCAGGGCATTACGGCAATTGGGCTCCCAATCCCAATGAGATCCTGATGCGCTTATTGCTGTCGCTAAAGGATGATGAGGGGCGTGTTGTCGTCGAGGGTTATTCCGACGATGTAAGAGCGGTTTCCGCGCGGGAAGCGACTGCAGTCACAGTCATGCCATCGGTCGATGCGCAGATGAAACACGAGCTCGGTCTGGGCAATAACGAGATACCAGGTGAACGACTCGAGGCGGCCATTATGCGGCCGGCGATCGTGGTTCGTGGTATCTCGGGCGGGGGCGTCGGTCCCGAGGCGCGAAATATTATCGAGCCTACAGCGCAGGCCTCGCTCAATTTACGTCTGGTTCCGGGCCAAAAACCCGAGGCATTATTAGCCGCCCTAAGGGCGCACTTTGAGAAAATGGGCATGACGGTATCGGCAAGCGGTCCATCGGCAGGCGCTCCTCGAGAGCATCACTTACAGATGGTTCCTCGACCGGGTGGCTACCGCTCGTTTCGGACGTCGATCGATGCGGGTGTGGTCGGCGATTTAAAGGTCATACTGGATAGGCTTGGCGATCAGGAGACGCTGATAACACCCACCATGGGTGGGTCGCTTCCGATTTACCTGTTTGAGGATAATCTCGACGCCCCGATTGTCATTCTTCCAGTCGCGAATCATGACAACAACCAGCACGGTCGCGACGAGAATCTGCGATTGAAGAATCTCTTTGATGCCATAGAGATGTACGCAGAAGTGCTCGTCGGTCTATCTGACGAGTCCTAAGAAACCCCAGAAGGTTGCGTCGGAATTTGCAGCAGTGACCCGGTCCCACGCAACGTTCACGCGCGGACGGCGAAGTCGGGTATTTCCCAAGTTTCCGTCACTCTTTGCTTGATTCGTCGCTCCGATAGCGTTCGAACCAGGCAAGAATATGATCCACTTTGGTGATGAGCCTCGAGGGCCTACTCGCAATGCCGTGCGATGCACCAGGCAGTCGAACCATAGCTGAATCCACGCCTCGCAATCTTAGAGCCTGATAGAACTGCTCGGTTTCGGACATAGGTGTCCGCCGGTCTTCCTCACCGGTAAGTAGGAGGGTGGGCGTGACGACATTGCCCACCAGAGACAGTGGAGAACGTTTCCAATAGTGATCTAAGTGTTCCCAGGGAGGACCTGGGAACTGATGATAGATCTGACCGACCATCGAGTCGGCGGTCAGCGTTTTACTTACCCAGTTAATGACGGGCTTTGCGGCAACCGCCGCATTGAAACGATCGGTAAGGCCGATGGCATAGGCTGTTGCGATGCCACCCGCGCTGCCACCGGCGATGAACAGGTTGTCATTGTCCACAAGGCCTTTTTCGATCAAGGCATCGATGCCGGACATATGGTCAGCAAAGTCTTCTTCACTCGAGTATTTGTACTGTAGAAGTAGTGCGAAATCCTCTCCGTACGAGAGGCTGCCGCGATGGTTGTCATAAAATACGATGTAGCCGGCCGCGGCCATCAGCTGCAGCTCTGCTGAAAAATGAGGCCCGTACGCGAGGTGGGGACCCCCGTGGATCTCGAGGATCAGTGGGTATTTTTTGGAGGGATCGAAATCGGGCGGTGTGATGTACCAGCCTTGGATCTCCTGGCCATCAAATGATGAGTTGTAGACGATCTCATGGACCTCACCCAGTGAGCGGTAGTCGAGAAGATCATCATTGAGCGCGGTAATGACTCGGGGCGACCTCCGTTGCACCACGGCGATGTCCGCGGGTCGATCAGGTCCTCCTTTCGTAAAGGCAATGACACCACCGGCTGTATGGAAACCACCCGAAAGATAGGGGCGTCCCACGCTTGTACCCCCTAATCCAGCAGCAACGCGATTGACGGCTTTGTTGAGGCTGACCTCGTTGATGTAGCGCTCACCGCGTTCATCAAAGGCAAAGTAAAGTGCCTTGCCGTCGGCTCGCCACAAAATATTCCGCGCATCGCCATCGACCGCTTCCGTGAGAATGCGAACGTCGTTGGAGGAAAGGTCGACCGTGGCAATGCGATCGGGTGTAAAGGCCAGTGGCCTACTTTCCTCGTAGCTGATGGCCAGCAGCTTGCCGTTTGGCGATACGGCGGGTGAGCGCTCTGCGCCCGGCAGGTTCGTGATTTGTGTGAGCGCGCCGTTGGCTAGCGATACCGAGTAGATATCGGCTTCAGTGCTTCTGAGCTCCCAATCATCTGACCGGTCGGCGGAGAAAAAGATGGATGAACTGTCGACAGACCAGCTAAGTCGCCCGTAGTGATTGAAGTCACCGGATGTCAGCTGTCGCGCTGCGCCTCCGTCGGCGGGAATCACGAACACATGACGGTAGGCAGGATCGACAATGCCACGACCATCATATTGGTAACGAGTGGTGGTGACGGTAACAGGCGGCTTGGCCCACACGGCGCCCTCTGGCGCCTTTCGGCGCTTGGCAATGGGTTGAGTTGATGCTTTGACCGACATGGTAAATGCGAGCCATTGACCATCAGGAGACCAAGTGAGATCTGAAGGGCTTTGCTGAAGATGTGACACCACCGATGTCTGTCCGGTATCCATCCATTGAACGTGAATTTGACTGGAGCCACTTTCACTCGAGACAAAGGCGACCCTGTCTCCCTCGGGAGACCAGCGCGGGGAGGTGCTTCGGTGTGAGTTGCTGTTCAGTGGGCGGTGATCAGTACCGTCAGCAGCAACCTGCCAAAGGGTGGCTTTGGCCGCATCACTCATGACGTCGAACGATCGGCGGACATAGATGACGGACTTGCCATCGGGTGCCACCTGCGGGTCAGAGGCCCACTCCAGGTCAAACACATCCATGGCATCGAGCACAGGCGCCGGTTGCGCGGCCGATGAGAGCGAGCTTACGGTTAGGATCACTGCACCTAGGCAGGATGCCATCAGGGAAGAAACGGGTTTTAGTTCAGTCATGACAGTCTTCTCATGCGTCTCCGGTCATCGAAAACCAGAGTGGTGATTAACGAGATGAGATTACCTAAGGGATCATTTGAAACACAACTCAATGCGAAAAAAACGATAAGCGGCTATGGTGTGGCTCTGCGCCATCTGTAATTAAAAAGATAACGAAAAAGATAACAACGACATGTCCCCCAGGGTAGATAAAAAACCGCCAACCAGTGACTCGAGTGAGGCTTGCTTGCCGCGACCGGAATACCCGCGCCCCATTCTCGCCCGCGACGATTGGCAGAGCCTTAACGGGCGTTGGTCGTTCAGAGTCGATGAAGATAATCGAGGACTTGCGGACCACTGGTTTAAGGCAGCATGGGACCATGCCGGAACGATTATCGTGCCGTTTTCCATGGAATCTGTTGCCAGTGGTATGGCCGAGTCTGAGGGTGCTCGTGTGGTTTGGTACCAACGAGAGATTGCCAACCCCGAGGCTTGGCGTGGGCGCATCGTCCTTCGAATTGGGGCGAGTGATTTCCACACCCGTGTGTTCGTTAATGGGCTAGAGGTCGGTCAACACCGAGGCGGTTACGCTGCATTTGGCTTTGATATACAGCACGCGTTGCAGCTGGGACGAAATCACATAACCATTCGGGTGGAAGACTCGCTGTCATGGACGCAGCCCCGTGGCAAGCAAGCCGGTACGACGCGTTGGCCTATCGACTACGATGGCGTGACGGGCATCTGGCAGTCTGTTTGGCTCGAGCCATTGCCCACCGTGTCGATTGAGTCGACTTCGTATGCCTACGAGGTTGATAAGCAGAGCCTCCATTACAAAGTGTTTCTTTCCGAACACGTTGACGGGGAGGTCAGCCTCGAGATTTTGGACGGCGATGGTGTGGTCGCGAGCGATACGGTTCAGACCTCGGGACGAGCAGAAGTCCGGACAACCCTCGCCATCGAGACCCCCAAACTCTGGTCGCCCGAACAACCCTATCTTTATGAGGTCCGGCTGACGCTTCTGAATCATGCGACGGGTGAGCGCGATCAGGCCATGAGCTACACAGGGTTACGCGAGGTCTCGGTTATCGACGGTCAGCTCTGTCTAAACGGTGCGCCTAGGTATCTGCGAGGCGTCTTAGATCAAGGGTATTTTCCCGGCGGCTGGTACACGGCGCCCACCGATGAGGAGCTTCGTCGTGATGTCGAACTCACAGTTGCCATGGGTTTCAACTGTGCAAGAAAGCATCAGAAAGCAGAGGACCCGAGATACCTCTACTGGGCGGATAAATTAGGTTTGATGGTGTGGGCGGAGATGCCTTCGGGGCGGGTGTTTTCCTCCGAGCTGGTTGAGTCATTGACCGGGGAGTGGATGGACCTCATTAAGCGCGATCGCGCTCACCCGTCGATTATCGCTTGGGTTCCGTTCAATGAATCCTGGGGTATCTGGCATCAGAGCGAACGTCCCGAGCAACGCGCCTTTGCGGATGCCGTAACCTCGTTAACGAAGTCGCTCGATAACAGTCGTGTGGTGGTTGGTAATGATGGTTGGGAGTACTCATCTGGCGATCTATGGACACTCCATCTCTACAACGAGGATAGCGATATCGCTGAACGGTTGACTGCCTTAATCGAGGATCCGCACAGTGCGGTTACGAGCGAGTTTGGCGGTCGAGAGCGCCTCGGTGCCTTGCCTGGTGCCCATGTCACTGGCTTGCCGATTCTGTTAACCGAATGCGGTGGCATTGGCATGGGCTCGTTTAACGAAGAAGATTTCAGTTACGGTAACCTCGCTGAGACCCCCGAGGCATTGGAAGCCAGAACGCGCAAGATCATGACGGACATTCGCTCACTTGAGACGCTTCAGGGATTTGTTTGGACGCAACTCACCGATGTGCAACAGGAGATAAACGGTCTTTTATATTTTGATCGAGAACCGAAACTCCCACTCCCTGTGCTGAGTGATATTTTCGGTGAGGCTGGGGAAGTCTAATGGCAGATCTGACCTTACAGCAGATAAAAGCACTGCGCTTTTGGCAGACTCAGGAAATCACCAGTCTGCATAGAATGGCGTCGCACGCGCCGCTGAATAGTTATCGCGCATTCACCGATGCCGCAACCGGCGAGTCATCGGGTGGCCGGCGATCGCTGGATGGCGAATGGCAGTTTGAGTGGTTTTCTTCTCCCAACGATGTGCCCGATGACTGGCTTACCTCGGAGGCCTCAACCGGGCTAATACAGGTGCCTGGCAACTGGCAGCTTCAGGGGTATGACAAGCCTGTTTACACCAACGTTAAATACCCATTTCCCGTAACGCCCCCTGTGGTGCCTGAGGACAACCCCACCGGGTGTTATCGGCGGAGTTTTTGGCTCGATGAGAGCCATCTTTCAGACCAGATCCGTCTGGTTTTCGATGGTGTCGACAGTGCTTTTTTTGTCTGGTGCAACGGTCAACTGGTGGGTTACTCGCAGGACAGCCGACTACCCGCGGAGTTTGATGTCAGCACTCGGGTGCACGCGGGTGAAAATCACCTCGCGGTGATGGTACTGCGGTTGTGCGATGGTAGTTACCTTGAAGATCAGGATATGTGGAACCTTTCCGGCATCTACCGGAGTGTCTACCTACTCTCAAAACCGAAGACGCATATCGCCGACTTCAGAGTCATTGCGACCCTCGATGTGCATTACACCGAGGGGCTGCTTGACGTTGAGGTCATTTGTAATCAAGCCAATCGTGGTGAGGTTGAACTGACTCTCCTTGACGCGTCCGGCACACCTGTTCTGACCCATCGGCAGGGCATCGGCACCGATCTTATCGACGAGCGCGGTCGCTACAAAGATCGTGCTCGAGCCACGTTGGCATTACCTGGCGTCAAGCCTTGGAGCGCAGAGGTCCCCAATCTCTATCGCCTCGTGGTATCGCTCATCGATGAGAAAGGTGCACTCATTGACTGTGAAGCTAGCGATATTGGATTCCGCTCGGTTGAGATCTCGAATGGCCAACTGTTGCTTAATGGTCAGCCTTTGCTGATTCGCGGGGTGAATAAGCACGAGCATCATCCCGAGACCGGGCATGCCGAGTCGTTAGCGCAGGTAGAGGCCGATATCCGGCTCATGAAACAGCATAATTTCAATGCCGTACGCTGCTCACACTACCCCCATCAACCGGGTTTTTATGCCCTTTGTGATCGCCTGGGCATGTACGTAGTTGATGAGGCGAATATCGAGACGCATGGGCTCACCCCGATGAGTCTCCTCTCCGATGACGATGCGTGGTCTCACGCCTATGTTGAGCGCATGAGCCGAATGGTTCGGCGGGATTTCAATCACCCCAGCGTCATTATCTGGTCGCTCGGCAATGAATCCGGTTACGGCGGTAATCATGAGGCCATGGTGGCCTGGGTGCGAAAGTCAGACCCGTCGCGACCCATTCAGTACGAGGGTGGTGGTGCAGACACGGCAGTGACTGACATTATCTGCCCCATGTACGCGCGGGTGACGGATAACATGCCGTCACCCTACGGGCGACCGGCCTACAGTATTCAGCACTGGGCAGATTTGCAGGCAGAGTTGGGTGACCGAGCGCGACCGGTGATTCTCTGCGAGTACGCGCATGCCATGGGAAACAGTCTTGGAAACTTCTCAGATTACTGGGATGTCTTTCGAGCCAACCCGCGGTTGCAAGGTGGGTTTATTTGGGACTGGGTAGACCAGGGGCTGTCGAGCGTCAGTGATACTGGCGAGCCTTACTTCGCCTATGGTGGTGATTTTGGCGATACGATTAATGATCGCCAATTCTGCATTAATGGATTGGTGTTTCCAGATCGAACCCCACACCCCTCACTCATTGAAGCGAAGCGCGCTCAGCAGCCATTTATGTTTGAGGTGGATACTGATGGTCAGTCGATCACGGTTACCGTCAGCAGTGAGTATCTTTTTCGAGCGACGGACAACGAGCGGCTGCACTGGCGATTGGGTTCGCTGTGTGAGACAGGCGCCGAGGGTTCGCAAGACTTGGAAATAGAAGCGCAAGGTAGTCAAACCGTCGTCATTACTGCGGGCGCCCATCTGATCACCGACGGTGGGTCCGAGCTTATGTTGGATCTTTGGATCACTGCTCGTTCTGAGACCGCGGCGCTTCCGGCGGGCCATGAAATCGCGCGAAGTCAGCATGCCTTGGTACCCCCTGAAATCAGAGTCGAGCGCAAGGCCTTGCCAGCCGACATCACCCGACGGGATAACCATGTGGTTGCGACTGCTGGCGGTATCACTTGGCGACTGAACGCCACGACAGGATTCATTACGGATTGGGAGAGTGACGGCAGGATGTTGCTCGAAGCGCCGCTTGAGGACTGTTTCGTTCGAGCACCGCTCGATAACGACATTTGCAGTAGCGAAGTGGATAACCCGTCACCAGAGGCGTGGTTAGCTAAATGGCAGGCCGCTGGGTTGTTTGATCTTGAGCACCGATGCCCTGGTGTAGAGGTGAGCGGTAATATGGTCGTCAGTCAGCATGAGTATCTCAATGACGCGGGCGTTGCCCTTCGTTCGGTGTGGACGCACACATTCGATGCTGAGGGTGGCCTCGAGATCGAAATCGAGGTAAGCGTGGACCCTGAGATACCGCCCTTACCACGCATAGGCATGCGGTTACTGCTGTCTGAAAAGCCTGGTGTTGTGTCTTGGATAGGCCGCGGGCCGCACGAGAATTATCCCGACCGCAAATTGTCAGCCGACCTCGGTGTCTGGTCCTGTGACCGACAAGCGATGCAAACACCCTATATTTTCCCGAGTGATAACGGGCTCCGCTGCGACGTGAGACAGGCTGTTATTAGTTCGGTCTGCATTGAGCGAATCAACAATGATTTGGCCTTTGCTGTCAGCGACTATGGCGTGGAGAGCCTCATGCGAGCACAGCACACCTTCGAGTGCGTCGAGCAGTCGGCCTTGCACCTCCATGTCGATGGTTACCACATGGGCGTTGGTGGTGACGACTCATGGACGCCCAGTGTGCGACCCGAGTATCTGCTCAATGCGGAAACCTATCGATGGGGCTGTCGGCTGAGTGTGGCGCGCGATGATAAGGGCTGAAATGAGCGAGAGTCTGGAAGCGATCCGCAATGCATGAGGATGCCCGCGCCGACGCGCTTACGACGCGCACCAAGTTCAGTTACGGACTCGGTGCTCTGGGGAAAGACTTCGCCTGCTCCATCGTCTATCTCTTTCTGATGTATTACTACACGGACGTTGCCGGTGTGCCGGCTGCGTTTGTGGGGACACTATTTCTGGTCGTCCGCATGATTGACGCGGTGTCTGATCCTGTCATGGGGATGATTGTGGATAACACGCGAAGTCGATTCGGGAAATTCAGACCCTGGATTGTTTTGGGTACCGTGGTTAACTCGTTGGCGTTGTTGGCCCTCTTTTCTGCCCACCTCTTTTCCGGCTCACAGCTTTTATTATTTGTCACCGTGACCTACATCGTCTGGGGTCTCACCTATACGATTATGGATATCCCGTTCTGGTCGATGGTGCCTGCGCTTTCTGCCCATCGTGAGGAGCGCGAACGGTTGGTTGTTTGGCCGCGGTTATTCGCCAGCATTGCCTGGACGGTGGTCGGTACCTACGGTCTGGCTACCATCGGCGTCCTGGGTAAGGGCGATGACGGCAAGGGTTTCCTTCTCCTGTGTGGCCTCATCATTATTGCTTTTATCGCCTCCGCGCTGGTTACCTTCACTCAAGTGAAGGAGCAGGTTGCTACTCAGACGACGAGCGAACGCTTCTCCTTTGGCGATGTGATCTCGATCTTGCGAAACAATGATCAGTTGGCCTCGCTGATCGGGTGTGTTCTCACCTTCAACATTGGCACCCAGCTGGTGGGTGGCTTTGCGATTTACTACTTTAGCTACGCTATTGGAAAGCCCGAGCTGTTTCCTATGTTTGCCTTGGTCTCGGGTATTGCCGAGATGCTCGGCATCTTCTTCTTTCCGTGGCTGTGTCGGCACTTGCCACGGCGTTTCACCTGGTACATCGCCAGCCTGTTTGCACTGGCCTGCAGTCTCGTCCTACTGGCGGGCAGTATCGTGGCGCCCGAGAGTGGCATCCTCGTTGCGGTAGCGGGCGCGCTGCTTAAGTTTGGCGGGGGCATTGCCAATGGTTTGGGGACGGTCATGCTCGCTGATGTGGTCGATTACGGTCATTACAAAACCGGAAAGCGCAGCGAGAGCATTATCTTCTCGGTGCAGACGATGCTGGTTAAGTTCGCCGGTGCGTTCGCCGGCTTTTTCATTGGCGTCGGGCTCTCGCTCATCGGTTACGTTCCAAATGAGATTCAAAGCGAGGCGACAGTCGTCGGTTTGCGAGCCCTTATGATTGGTCTTCCCGTGTTCTTTTTGGTGGCGAGTATTTGGGTCTATCGGAGGACATTCCACCTTCATGGCGATCTCCACCAGCAGGTTTCCAGCTTTATTGCCACTCAGCGATAACGGTTTGTTGTCGCTTAATGGGACGCTAGCTCGGTCTTCAAATAATCGGACATCCGAGATAAACCGGCCTCTAGGATCTCACGATCATTGGCATAGCCAATGCGAACATAACCCTCCATGTCGAAGGCATCACCCGGTGTCAGCATCACCCCGGTCTTTTCCACAAGGTCGATACAGAATTCTCTCGAGCTCATGGGTATATCGAGTTTCAGCATGGCTGTGGTTCCGGCGCGCGGCTTAACCCAGCTAACGCGGGGCTCGTTGTTTATCCACTCTTCAAGTATGGCCAAATTTTCACGGGTGATTTGTCGACTTCGCGAAAGCACATTGTTTGCATTTTCTAGTGCTATGGCAGCGAAATGGTCGTTGATCATGCCTACCGAGATGGTGTCGTAATCACGATGGATCATGATCTTCTCGGTGACGTCTTGTGGAGCAGCTACCCAACCAAGGCGCAGTCCGGCCAGAGAAAACACTTTTGACATGCCCGCAGTGCTAATGCCTTTGCGGTACATATCGGCAATGGAGGGCACCATTCCGTCACCCACCTGCGCAGTCCCTCGATAGACTTCATCACATAGCAGGTAAGCATCTGCCGCATCCGCTATCTCAACAATCTTCTCGAGCATGGGCTGCTCGATCAGTGCGCCCGTTGGATTGTTCGGGTTAGTGAAGGCAATCAACTTTGTCTCACCGGTAGCAAGTTCTCGAAGATGATCAAGATCAGGTAAGAAGTGATCTTCCTCGCGTAGCCGAAGTGTTGTTACCTGAGCCCCGATACTTGCCGGGATAGAGTAGTGCTGCTGATAGGTCGGTACCACCGAGATGACCCTATCACCCGGGCCAACAAGTGCCTTATGGACCAGCATATTCGCCGCAATCGTTCCGTGGGTCACTGTAATGTCTTCAATGGCCTGTGTCTCGTAAAGCGCGGCTATGGCAGCTCTCAGGCGGGTGGAGCCCTCGATATCGCCGTAGGTCAATTTCATTGGCAGTAAGTCAGACAGAGCGCTTTCGTTCAGCCCTGCGAGCGAGAGCAGTTCTTGAATGGTGATGCTGGCAACACAGGTTTCAGCGAGATTGTGGGTGCAGCGGGTTTCCCATTCATTCATCCAGATTTCGACTTTGAACGGTTCAATGAACATAGCTAACTCCCAGACGTCGCCAGACAAATACGTGTTTTGAAGACAAAAGCAGGTGCACCCTCAGGCGTACTCTACCTAGGTTAACTAATTTGGGGTGGTCAATTACAGGTTGAGCGCAAAAATCAGTAGTGCGGGGAGTTATTCCAGGCGACGAGGCTTTGCGTATCAGCCCACTGGCTAAACTGGCCCATGAGCGCCTCGTAAAACGAGATATTCGCAAACAGGAGTCCGCTAACGACACTAGCTACAACGCAAGCCGTTACCACTTTGCTGAGAGTTTTGATCTCCATTGTTTCGCCTAGTTATTTTTATGGCTTGTGGTTATTGAACCCTAGTCAGCGGGGATGCGCAAATGTTTCTCGGGCGGTCGATTTCCCAAGTGAACGTGGGATCAAGGCGCCACCGCCGGTGGCGCCATATCAGTTGGCTACAGGGCTTCGACAATGGTGACGTTAGCAATCCCGCCACCTTCGCACATCGTTTGCAGACCCCATTTCTTGCCGCGGGCATGAAGTGCGTGAACGAGTGTGGTCATGAGCTTGGTGCCTGTGGCGCCCAAGGGGTGGCCGAGTGCGATAGCGCCGCCATTCACATTCAGTTTCTCAGGGTCAGCGCCGGTGTGCTCGAGCCACGCCATTGGGACCGGGGCGAAAGCCTCATTCACTTCATACAGGTCCATATCCTCAATTCGCATGCCTGCGCGTTTGAGTGCACGGTCGGTCGCAAAGAGGGGCTCCTCAAGCATGATCACAGGATCACCCGCGGTCACAGTGAGGTTATGAATGCGCGCCAGTGGTGTGAGGTTGTGGTCTTTGAGTGCCTGTTCGGACGCTATCATAACCGCGGAGCTACCATCGCAAATCTGACTCGCATTAGCTGCGGTGAGCGCACCGTCTTCCATCAAGATTTTCAGCTGTGCCATGGCCTCCATGCTGGCGTCATCTCGAATGCCCTCGTCATGTCGATGCAGCGCTGACCCGCCATCGGCGGTTCGGCCCATGATGGCCACGATTTCCTTATCGAAAGCACCGGCGTTACGCGCATCGCGGCCTCGGTGGTGGCTTCTTACCGAGTAGGCGTCCAACGCTTCCTTCGTATGGCCGTATTTTTTGGCAATCATCTCGGCGCCAACGAACTGGCTGAAATGGCGAATGCCGAAACGATCTTTGACTGACTGGGGGGTTGGATCTGTGGGTACATCAAATACCTTACCCGCACGCGCATTAATACCCATGGGGCAACGCGACATGCTTTCTATTCCTGCGGCAATTACCAGATCCTGGGTGCCGGACATGATGGCCTGAGCTGCGAACTGGATGCTCTGTTGAGACGAGCCACACTGTCGATCAATGGTCACGGCGGGGACACGTTGGGGCAGATTGGAGGCAAGGACCGCAGTGCGGCCAATCTGATTGGACTGCTCGCCTGCTTGCGAGACACAACCCACAATCACATCTTCAATCGCGCTTGGGTCGACTTTGCTGTCCTCGACGATGGCATTGAGTGTTTGAGCACCTAAGTCTCCAGGGTGCCAGTCTGCGAGTGCGCCGCCTTTGCGACCACCAGCGGTTCTCTTTGCTGCAACGATGTATGCATGAGCCATCTACTTTCACCTTATTGTTTTCTTGTGTGAGATAACGCCGATCTTAACGAAGCCAACAAAAAAGCAACAGGTGCGCAGAGTCGATGGAGCCCTGATCGATTCAATGGATTGTTAGAGCATGAGGCGCGGCGTGTAGAGGCGATGTTGCGCTGCTCAAGGGTGAGTCGTGGGAGGGCAATGAGGGATGTGGCCTAGTGCATCGCTCCCCCAGCATTCCGGAGGGCGGGCAGCGGCTCTTGCTCACCCTTGATTTTGGCCGGTGATTTTAATGTATGAGCCCCGCGGGGATGACTGGCTCATGCTGTGTGTATAGGCGCTCTATGCTCGCTTGACGCCTCGGACAAGCCATCGACTGACACCAAGAACACAGCCACTTAGCGTCGCGACCGACGGGGCAGTCAGACAGAGCGGGTATGGCTGCTATTTGATGTTGGACGCAAACTAAAAGATCTCGAATGAGACCTTGGTAGCCCCATCGACGAAGCACAACGGTTAACAGGTTGGTGCTCTCAACGAGCCGCATTGCCCAACGCCATGAGGGCTGATTCATCTGTATTAGCTGATGTTGCGCAACTTGAAACGCGCAGCCAAGCTCATTGAAAGCGTCGTTCTCGCAGTTATGCTTGAGCTGCACATTGCCGACTCGCATGGATGATTTCCACAGCGAATCAGCACTGTGTTCTGTCCTGCAAAGCACGCGCAGCTCGGCTTTCTCCAAGAAACATGGGTTGAAAAATGAGGTTGTCGTCATCGTTCCGCTATTGATCTATTGAGGGGTCAATTTATCTTCCTTTAAATGATAATACAAATCATTCTCATTTGTGAGTTACGATATGTGCGTTGTGGTGCAAAATAGAGGCTTGAACCGGTAGGGTGTTAGATTCGCGCGGTGTCTAAGCGTATCAAGTTTTAGGTTTAGCTAGGGTGTTAATCACCGGGAGCACAACCGGTATATGCGAAAACTGAAATTGCGGCGAGAAACAGCCTGCACGGTCTAAAGCACTACTGTGAGGCTGAGGTATTAGAACCTTGATATGAATCTTCCAATAGCTTTCATTGATGAAGCGAACAAATTGGTTTTTGAGTCTTCTAAAGACCAGGTTCGTGCTTGGGAACTGGGGATCTTTTATCTGAAGGTGCCGGGCTGGCTCGACCTAAAGGCAGCGCGCTGCTTTGGTCAGGAGATATTGAAGGCCGACAGCCCCTACCGCGATATCCCGCAATACGGTGACCTCGAAGGCTTCATCTCGCTAGAGAACAACCAGCAGACAAAGCTTGCCCTGCGCCGTCACCGTTGGGATGAACACTATCCAACGGAGATCGCGCAGTTTGGACGCCAGCTTGACGACATCGGTCGGGTGGTTATGGGCGAAGTCTTTTGCCAGTCGGGTATTCCTGAACCTCTATGGAGTGAAGCGTCGGAGGGTTACTCTTCAGGCGGGGGCACGGCATTTTTGAACTTTGTTCACTACGATACTGCCCAACCCGACTTAGGCTTGCGGCCTCACACTGACTACGGATTCGTGACGATTCTCGACGCGACGAGCCCTGGACTACAAATTGAGCTTGAAGGTCAATTCTGCGATGTGCCTGTGCTCGACGGTCACCTTGTCATCAACTTTGGTGAAGCGCTCAACTTCATTACTCAACACTCAAATCGATCGGTGGCGGCCATTGTTCACCGTGTAACCAGCCAAGGGGCTGAGAATCCGGTGCGACACGGCATCGTTTATTTTGCCAACCCCGATCTTGACGGTGCATTGAAGCAATTCGATGTGCAGGGGCGAGAGGTCGGTAGCTCCTCAGTCGGCGACCTCTTCACGCTGCTCGAACAAAAGCTAACAAATTATAAGTAACTCGCTTGAGCCGCAGATCCCCGTTTCCATCTCCCCGCACGTTGAAGTTAGTTCACAGACGCAATGGCAACCTCGAAGGCATGAATGCAAGCCGAGCGACGATCAAGACAAATGTCTCTATCGGTCGATTCAGAGGAACTCACAAAAAGCGTTCGGCCTTCGTCACCACCCAGCGCACAGGCGATGGCTTTTCGACCGGTTTGGATGCTGTCGGTTACCTCGCCACCCTCACGTACTCGCAGTACTGAGCCTGTGGTGGGCGAAGCGACCCAAATCGCTTCCTCGGCATCGACGCAAATACCATCAGGTACATCACCCTCGGGCAGTTGAGCCCATAGCCTGCGACCTACCAGATCTCCGGTAGGTTGGATATCGAAAGCGGTGAGACACCCGCGATAGGTCTCAGCCACAACAAGTGTGTTGCCACCATTGAGGAGCACCATGCCGTTCGCGAAAAGCAGATCACCGGCAGCGGCATGCACAGACTGGTCGGTATCAACG
>ERZ802830.1707-NODE-1707-length-20691-cov-16.3374_pt1 | contig 20691 bp, 19 predicted proteins | sample MGYA00345654_ERZ802830 | MGnify/ENA primary metagenome ERZ802830 (study PRJEB30503, sample SAMEA104212375) | marine metagenome | biome: Westerlies Biome; feature: [SRF] surface water layer (ENVO:00010504) within the epipelagic zone...; material: water...
GGTTGGGAACTACCGATTTAAAAAATTTAAGATAATCTAACCAAAAGGGGCGATAAAAAAATTATCGCTCCTATTTTTTTGATTAAAATGGAAAACTTCTCCAAAATAAAAAAACATATCGAGTCCTTTGGTTACAATGTGACTACTTATGATTTTGAAAGACCTTGGGGAGGATTCTTAGTAATTGATGAAAACCAAGCTGAAAAATTTGCAGACCAATTCTTTGATAATATCTCATTAGATGATTTAAAAATATCTGGAAAATTGAGCCCTAAAATTTTAATTGTCAATTCTAATTCAAGATTATCATGGCAATATCACCATAGAAGGGCTGAAATATGGAGGATTTATAGTGGAGAGGTTGGAATTATTAGATCTAATAATGATGACCAAAATCCCATGGAAACTTTTAAAGAAGGAGATCAAATTCACCTTAAACAAGGCGAACGGCATCGACTAATTGGTTTAGAAAAAAAGGGGCTTATAGCTGAAATATGGCTACATACCAATCCTGATCACCCTTCAGATGAAGATGATATTGTCCGTGTACAGGATGACTTTGGACGATAAAAAGGTTTTTTCTTACAGTTTTGTTTATAGCTTGTTGATAGAAAAATATATACTTAATAATGATTTAATTTTTACTTAACAATAGTTTTTTTTCTTTGAATAAAAAAATGAAAATCGACATTGACCATTACAAAATTTGTCTATTGAACAATTCGAACATTCAAAAAAAAATTGAGTATCTTATTAGAGAAGAATTTATAAGTTATTGTAAAAGAAAAAAAATAAGTTACCAAGATACTGACGAAATGGAGGATGATTATAAAGAGGTTTTGGATACTTCCATGCATACATTACTTCATGATTTAAATGACTGGTAAAAAATATTATGAGTTTTAAGCATCAGTTAAGATTTCTCGTACTGCTTTTTTTTGGGGTATTAGTTAACGCTCAAAATAAATCCTTTTTTGTTTCCCCGCCTAACTATGAATTAATCAGTACTGATTTACACATTCACACTGTATTTTCAGATGGCTCTGTCTGGCCAGATATAAGGGTCTCAGAAGCAATTAGAGAAGGTCTTGATTTAATATCTATTACTGACCATTTGGAGTACCAACCACATAAATCAGATATTCCTCATCCCGATAGGAATAGATCATTTGACATCGCCAATGCTGCAGCAACGAAAAAATCACTTTCGGTAATAAGAGGAGCAGAAATCACCAGATCAATGCCTCCAGGACATATAAATGCGGTTTTCGTCCAAGACGTGAATAAGCTTTTATTTCCAGACGACGTCTCTGCAGGAATAATTGAGGCTAATAAGCAAAATGCTTTTGTTTTCTGGAATCATCCAAATTGGGCTCGTCAAAGACCAGATGGAATAGCAAAATTAGATCCTTTACATGAGGAGTTAATTGGGAAAGGGCTTATTCATGGAATCGAAGTTGCTAATGAAACTATTTTTTCTGATGAAGCAATAACAATTGCTTTGGAGAATAATCTTACTATTTTAGGAACCTCTGATATTCATGGAATAGCAGACTGGAAATTCAAAATTCCTGAGGGAGGACATAGACCAATTACTTTTGTTTTATCAAGAAGTAAGAGTGTTGAAGATATTAAAAAAGCTCTTTTTGAAGGTAAAACAATGGTTTGGTTCAAGGATTTAATTATCGGTAGAGAAGATCACTTATCAAAAATTGTCAAAGCAAATTTGACTGCTTCAAGCATGTCCTATAATAAAAATGAAATAATTGCTAAAGTAAAACTGAAAAATCAGGCTGCTACGCCACTAAACTTAAGATACAAGGGTTTGTATACCTTTCATGAGGATAGTAGTGTATTTATAATACCTCCCTATGGTGAGAAAACCATATTAGTGAAAACCTTGGAGAGAAAAACGAGCCTTGAACTTCCTTTTGAGTTGCTAAATGGTATAACTGGAGCTAAAAAACATTTAACCTTTTCACTTTTGACCCAATAGAAATGTCATTAAGAATACATCTCTCCCTATTGTCTGTTTTATTACTAAACAATTGTAACAATAAAAAAGAAAGCGTTGCCACTGTAATTAATGAAACTGTGATTTTTGAAACCAAACTTTCCAAAAAAATTGATGAAACCTCTGGCCTAGAGTATTTTAATGAAGGTTTAATTACCCACAACGACTCAGGAGATGATGCTAAATTATATCTATTTTCTCAGACAGGTGAGCTATTGGAAGAGTTTGTTGTCAATGATGCTGTGAACAATGACTGGGAGGATATTGCAATGGATGAGAGCTACCTATACATCGGTGATAGTGGGAATAATTATGGCAACAGAAAAAATCTGAATATCGTAATTACCGACCATCTGAACGGGTTTAAAAAAATGGGAGAAATAAACTTCAACTATGCCCACCAGGAAGATTTTAAAAGTCGAAATAAACATCCCTATGATGCGGAAGCATTAATTGCAGTTGACGATCAATTGGTTTTATTTTCAAAGAATAGAGAGGAGCTTACTACAGAATTATTTTTGATTCCAAAACAAGCAGGTGATTATGAATTAACATCAGTGAGATCGTTTGATGCTAAAGCCCTAATTACGGGTGGAGATTATAATGAAGCGCTGAAAATGGTCGCACTAGTTGGTTATGATCGCGCCAGAAATCAATATTTGTTTACTCTCCAGAACTTCAATCTGAACAGTCTTGAACAGGTTGAAATGATCCGACTCGAATTGCCCTTGAAGGGTAAACAAATTGAAGCCATTAAAATTATAGATGCTAATACTTTTTGGATTACCAGTGAGGACGAGGATGGTGGTTATCCAATGCTTTACAAAGTCAAAGGCTAATTTCCTCGCTTTAAATAAGCCTCGGTTCGTTCAAAGATTTGACTTGCTTCAAAGTTTTTCTTTACAAATTTTCGTCCTGCCTGGCCCATTTCTATTCGTTTCTCAGGGTTTAAGAATAGATATTCTATCTTGTCACAAAAGGGTCTTACTTGGTGAGGAGGCGTAAGAAACCCTGAGGATTTATCAACTACTTCTCCATTGCTACTAATATCAAAAGCAACTATGGGTAAAGTACATAAAGATGCTTCTGCTAAGACATAGCCAAAACCCTCCCATAACGAGGGTAATAAAAAAATATCTACTGACATTAACAAGTCTTTAGGGTTATCGAGAAACCCTAAAAATTCAATCTCTTTTTCTAAATTATTTTCGGTGACCATTGATTTTAGTTGCTCCTCCTGAGTCCCTTCTCCTCCTATTAAAATACGAAAAGTAATTCCTCGTTTTTTTAACGATAAAGCAACAGGAATCAAGAACTCAAAATTCTTTTGTTTAACCAACCGCCCCAATGCAGCTATTGTGAAGACAGAATCCTTCTTATCTCTCACTGGATTATAAGACTTATTGATATAAGCGGCGGTATCAATTCCATTTGGGATTACACTAATTTTATCTGGTGAAACAAGTGAAACTCCATTTGATAAAATAGCATTTTTAGTCGCTTGTGAATTCGTCAAAACATAGCTTATCACCTTTTGATATATCAGACGATTAATAAAATAATTTCTTACAGGGCGATCACTTCCTCGCCTAAATATAATATTTTCGACTCCGGCAATTTTGGCTGCAACTCCTCCACATTTAAGGTCTCGAGAAAGGTTTAATACAATACTCTCAACTCGATTTTTTTTCAAAACTCTCACCAGTGAATTAATTAAAAATGGATTTAAAATACTGAGGTTTGATAATTTAACTGAATGGACAGTGATTCCAGCTGCAGAAGCACGTTTACTCAAGACTGAGTCGAGTTGAGCAATTACTATAACTGCATGGCCTTTAGCATGAAGATAAGAAGCCGTTTCTAGGTGCCATTTCTCACCTCCACCCCATTCATTAACAGTATTTAGAAAACAAAATGAATTCAAATCAAAAAAATCTACAAGCAAGATTAAAGAAAATTAATCTGGAAATTAAGTAATAAAGGATATTTTTATAAGACATCGTCGAACAGTTTCCTCCAACTGATCATGTATGGAAAATTAATTTGATCCTCTTATAATATTCAGAAAATGTTAATTTAAATGTGCCTATCACTAGAAAATTAGCCCTTATAATTTGGTCCCATCGGCAATAGCTAAACTAAAAGCATTAAGGCAAAAAATATAGAACCTTTCGAGCCTTTAATCTCTGCCTGAGCACAGCTGAAAGAAATTTTACTTTTGTCAATCACTTTCATTGAGAACTGAAAATTTATCTAAAATATCTCCTAAATCAACATACTTATAGTTTTGATTTTTGCCTTGATTATCCCCATCTTGAGCAATAAAAACACCTCTTGGAAATAATTTGGAGGAGATAGATGAAACATCAATTCCATCTGTATCCTCAACTGAATCAATTTGTTCAGATTGAACTATTTTGAATCCTCCAATAAATTTCTTGCTTTTTCGATCCATCATTCCATAGGCATTGTTTCCCTGTATGGAGAAAAATATGATGCCAGCCCCATTGGGTTGTTCAAGTAGCGTAACTCCCTCAAAATCTGCTTTTAATTTATCCTTATCAGTTTTTATAATTAATTTTAATTTTTGCGATTCCCAAATATTTACATTTACTTGCCACAATCCTTTGTTCTCTTCTGCGAAATATAATTTTTCATGAAATTCATCGGCGACCATTCCTTCAACAATCGAGGAGACTTTAATGGTTCTCAGCAATTTAAGTGCTGGTAAATTTTGATTAATCCCAAACATCCATTGTTGAATATTTCCTTTTTTATCGCTTATGAAAAGGTGTTTATCTCGCTTCCCGTTATAGAAGGTGATTCCGTAAACATCTTTTAGTTTTGGCACCCTTATTTGGTTTAATCGCTCCAGATGACCGTTGGGAAATAAACGATAAATATCAATGGTATTATCTGTTCTATTTGAACCAAATATGAGCGGAAAGGTTTCTCCATTATGGTTAAAATCCTCGTAAATATCTACATTGTTTAATTTTCCAAATGGAAATTTATTTAGTAGCGACCCATCTAAGGCAAATGATATCAAACCCCATTTTTTGTCTGTTCCAACAATAATTGATTGCTCTACATGCTCAGGATTTTCCCAGATACATATATCGTCTGCAGCATCATCCATGGAAACCACTGGTTGGGTTTCCACTTTTGCGTAGACCTCTTTAAAAGGCAAAATGCGGGAGTGATCCCGCATTTGTGCATTTGTGATTGAGTATATCAAAAATAAAATAAGCGTAATTTGATTACTCATAAAGTATTATACGTTTTTATAGCTCGATACGTAAACCAATATTCCAATTTAAATCATAATACTCTACTTGGAAAGTTCTTTCTTTTAAACCTTGATAAAATCTCAATGGTTGATCGGTCAAATTCTTAATTTCAGCAATTAGCTTTATTTTATCAGTTAATTTGTAGGCAGCATTAATATCTACAAAAGTTTGAGAATCATAGTAAATATCTTCATAAATATTATCTCCTACCTCAAATAAATTGTCATCTGAAGAGTGTAGCGAAGCTCTTGCAAATAATTTTTCTGATTCGTAAGATAAAGATACATTAAAAATATTTTCAACAGCACCAACCAAAGGTAGGTCAGTTCTTGATTGATCAATAAACTCAGTCTCGGTATCAGTAAAAGTATAATTAGAAAATATGGAAAGATTGCCTAAGGATCCAGGTAAAAAATTAAGCTTACTCTGTAAGGTTACTTCAAGTCCATTAATGGAAGCATCTCCACCATTTCGAGTTTGTCTATAAGTCCAACTTGCATTGTTGTATGAGTACCCTTGAGTGGAGTATCTGTATGTAAAGTTAGATAGGTTCTTTGAAAAGAATCCAGCGGAAATCAAACCAACGGAAGAGAAAAAATATTCAGCAGTCAAATCAAAATTTACAGATTCAGTAGGTTCTAATCCAGGATTCCCTTCTGTAATTCTTTCATTGTCGGTATCAACAATTCTGTAAGGTACTAATTGGAAATAGTCAGGTCTTGCGATAGTGTTTGTGTACGCAGCATTGACAACAAATTTGTCTGAAAAATTGTGCTGGATTGTCAAGTTTGGTAAAACGTTGACATAGTCGTCACTACCACTAGTTGAAGTAACATCAGCAAGGGTTTCATCTTCTTCACTTTCAAACTCATACCCCTTAAACTTAATGTTTGTTCCTTCAATTCTTGCTCCTAAAATAACCTTTGTTTTCTCACCTAGTTGGTCAGTAATCATGGCATAAAATGCAGATATATCTTCATCAGCTTCATAATTTCCATCGATGAATTCATCTAAAACGAGTTCACCATTTGTAAGGGTTAGTCCCCCGAGAAACTCTTTAGTTGTAAAAATTCCAGAGTTATAACTTCCAGCATTGTATGAATCAATGGAAACATCGCTATAAGTCACATCATTCATAGAGCTGTAATTAAAGTTATCTGTGTATTCGTAAAATATATTATCTCTTTCTTTTTCCTTGCCATTAAATTTAAATCCAAACTTTAATTGATCACTATTGTTATTATAGGGTAATGTAAAGTTCATTCTGAATGAATTGTGGATCTCAAATGTTGACTTATTCTCTGCGGTGATTTCGTCTAGCTCATATAAGCCTGGATTAGTGTAATCAGAGGAAATAGTGAATTTTGGAAATCTAGGATTTGTTAGATCGATATTTGAGTAAGGTATTTCCTCTTGTTCAAATGTTATGTACCTTTCATCAGGTCTGTCCTCAGATGCTTTGGCATAGGAATATTTCCAATCCATTTTTAGTTTCCCAAGTAAATGGTCACCCCCAAGAGCAAACTTATAGGCTTTTTGATCCTCTAATCTGGTGTAGTCATTTCCAGGACCACCTCCTTTAGTCTCTCTCTTTACTCTCAAAGTTCCATCACTTTCAGAATCAATATCATCAATTTTGAGCTTGTATCTGTTTTCCCAATCATCCCTGTGATTGTAGATTGATTTGAAATATATTGAATTATTTAAGTCAAAATTATAATCCAAGTTTAATGATGCGCTCCTACGTGTTCTTTTTACATCATATCTTCTAATTTGTTGTTCTAAAATAGCTAGTGACTGTTCATCCTCAAACTCATTTTCTAAATTATCAGAACCATAATCATTGCTGTAAATAGATCCACTAAAAGCATAGGATAATTTTGGTGATATTTTATCAGCTATCAGAGCAGATATATTGTAGTTTTGACCGCCTTCTCTAATTGGATTTCTTCCATAAGTTGTAGTCGCCGCAAATCTAAAATCATTAGGATTGGATCGCGTTACAAGATTTACAGACCCTCCAATAGCGTCCCCCTCCATATCTGGAGTAACCGATTTATTTACCTCAATAAGCTGAATGATATCTGATGGGATAAGATCCATTTGGATTCTTCTGTTATCCCCCTCAGCAGATGGCATTCGCTCTCCGTTAATTGTTACGGAATTTAATGCTGGACTAATACCTCTAATAACAATATCTCTTGCCTCTCCTTGGTCATTTTGCATCATGATGCCTGGAACCCTCTTAAGTGCATCACCAATATTAGAGTCTGGAAATTTTCCAGTTTGGTCAGATGAAATAACATTTGTTACATTGACATCGCCTTTTTGTTTATTCATCGCCTTAACAATCCCAGATTGAAAACCCGAGACAATTACTTCGCTTAGTTCATTTACTGTTGGCGTTAATACGAAAAGTTTTTCTACAGATTCTCCTGAATCTGGCTCCAAAACTTCCTCTATGGTTTCAAAACCCATGTAAGAAATTTTGACAGCAGTTGGTTGATCACTCTGCAAAAATAAGGTGAAAAACCCGTTAAAATCGGTGGTTGTTAAATCTCCAGTTAACTCGATCTGAACGATAGCCCCTGGAAGAGGAAAATTGTTTTTATCCAAAACCCTACCTTTGAGCACAGTTGTTTGGGCTTGTGCAACAACTAGAGTAAAGAATAATAAAGTTGATAGTAATTTTTTCATGATTGTAAAATTGATTTCTTCAAAAGTATTTTTCCTGACCTAAACAAGCTTTAAAATTATCTTATGAATTTGTTAAGGCTAAGTCATAAATCGATATTAAACATTAAATAATTATTAATAAAAAAAACGTCTTACCGGATATCTTATTATTAATGAATTACTTACTAAATTGTTTACTTTAAAAGGGGTATTATGAAAATACTTGTTATTCAACAAAAAATGATTGGAGATGTCCTTCTAAGTACCCTTATTTGTAAAAATCTAAAGATTTGGAACCCTACAATTAAAATTGACTTTGTTGCCAATAATCACACCCTTGGTGTTCTAGAAAATAACCCCTATATCGATAATATTATAGTCTTTCAAGACACTTTTAAAAATGATAAATTGGGGCTAATTAAATTTATTAAGAGCTTTCGAAATAAAAGATATGACTATGTTATTGATGCTTATGGAAAGCTAGAAAGTATTCTTATAACAATATTTACCCCAGCCAAAACTAAAATAGGATATTCAAAATTCTACACTGACTGGATTTATAATAAACCTATAAAAAGAATCAAAAGTTCCAATCAAAAATTACAACTCTCAATTCTTCATCGTTTACAATTGTTGGAACCTATCATAGGAGATAAGCTAAATTCAACTGATTTTGAAATTCACCTAACTCATAAGGAGGAAAAAGAAATCGCTAAGAAGTTTGATTTGATACTTGAGGGAAATAAAAGACCCATAATGATAGCTGCCATGGGAAGTGGAAAAAATAAAACCTACCCAATTGAATACCTCGCACCACTAATTGATCTAGCTTTTGAAACCACCAATGCTCCCATGATCCTCAATTATGTGCCATATCAAAAAACGGAAATTGACAAACTGATTAGGATGCTTAAGCCCAAAACAAAAAAAGCGATTCAAAATGGCCTAACCCCTAATTCATTAAGAGATTATATAGTTACCGTTTCCCAATGTCAGGCAGTAATTGGTAATGAGGGAGGTGCAATTAACATCGCAAAGGGATTATCAAAACCTACCTTTGCTATTTTCTCACCGATCATTGATCCCTCTGGGTGGCATACCGAAGTAAAAAATAAAACTATGGCAGTACATCTAGTAGATTTCTTCCCCGATAGTATTTATTTTAAAAAGGACATTAAGATCAAAAAAAATGAACACATAAAGGCTTTATATTTAAAGCTGGATCCAAAACTTTTTAAACAAAAGTGGGTGGGTTTTCTTCAAAAATTAAATTAAAGTGAGTTTTTTAACTTGTATTTAACCTTCTTTGGGTATTTCTTAACAGTTTGAAAGCTACTTTTGTAAAGTACATTTGTAATAGACTACATTTTTGTTTGTTTAATTGGTTTAGCCCGCTAAAGTTTATCTTCAACTTTAGCGGGTTTTTTAATAGATTATAAAAATAAGATTCTCGGAAGCTTATTGTGAAATCTCGTACTCAAACTCCCAATTGGGATCCTCCAATTGATTGATAATATACTTTATGGTAATTTCTTGCCCCAGAGAAATAGCTTTTTTAGCTTGAATTCGTATGTGCTTCAACTCTCCCATTTGCTGGTCCTGCTCTGACAAAATAGCATTACAGTTTGGAATTTCGTGATGATTAATAAACCCCCCAAGAGGAAGACGAATGTAACCGTCTGGAAAACGCTCGTCAAATATGTGAGAGATCCCCAGATCAAATCCTTTCGGTAAATTGCGTGTTGCGAAGACTCCCAAACCTTCAATTTTACTTTCTTTAATGGTTAAAAAATCAGGTAATGGACGCCAAGAAGTTTTTTTTATCATTGCTGTCATCTCTCATATTTTTTTAAATCGTTAATCTAAAGATCGGAGGTCTTACAGTAAGATTAAATTAATGAACAAATTAACAATATTTATTTTATGATCGCAACCTGTTAAGATTTTACATTTAAAAAGTCCCCAAAAACAACCAAATAATAATCTATTTAGCGGATTTTTCTGAAAAGCGCTACAAAAATACTTCCATATAAAGAATGGACTAAGCTTGAAATTGCTGAAGGAATAGCCACTGCGGGATTCACGAAATTTTCTTTTGCTAAAACTACTCCTAAACCTGAGTTTTGCATCCCAACCTCTATAGAGATTGTTCTACTAACTGCTTCGTTTTTAAGTAGGATTCTACTCAAAAAATAGCCAAGAATAAATCCAATAAGGTGAAGGCTCATGATTGCTAGTAACAATGAAAATCCTGAGCTGAGAATTATTTGCTTCCCTTGACCAATAATACTAGCAACTATTAATGTAATTAAAATCACTGCAAATGAAGGAGAATAAAATTTAATGCTTTCAGTATGATTTGGGAATTTAGTATTGATGAAAACACCTATTATAACTGGAATTAAGACCACCTTTAGTGTACTGTAAAATAGCCCCATAGCGTCAACATCAATCATATTTCCCGAAAGATTGCTAGTTAAAAGTGGAGTCATTACTATTGCTGCAATTGTAGAAACAGTTGTCATGGTTACTGACAATGCAAGATTGGATTTAGATAAAAATACAATAACGTTAGAAGCAGTTCCACCTGGACAGCTTGAAACTAAAATTAAGCCAACAGCAAAAAATGGAGGCAAATTGAAAACATAACCCAACAGCCAGCCAAAAAAAGGCATTACTGTAAACTGAAGAAAAAATCCCGTCAAAAGCCACGAAGGGGTTTGTTTCACCTCATGGAAGTCTGATAGACGGAGTGTTAAGCCCATTCCTAGCATAATACCTCCCAGACCCAAAGTTATAAGGTTACCCGAGAACCATGTGAAGAGAGGTGGGTAAAATAGTGCCAAGAAAGATGCTGATAAAACAATCCATGGAAAAGCATTCGGAATAATATTAAAAATCCTCAATAGTTATGGATTTCTGAACGCCCAAATTTCATGTATAGGATCTCCCTTGCTACTAAAACCCTTGTGATGCCAGTCTTGACCCTTTTTTGAGTAGCTAAAGCTTAGAGAAATACCAACTTTTTTATTGTCCCTAGAGAAATAATCTATTTTCTCCTTATATGTTCCATTCTCTGCAGTATAACTACCACCACCAGTCCCCATAAAGGAAAAATTATTTGTATTAAATGCAATCCACTGAAAGTAGCCGTCTACAAGTATTTTCATAGTTTTCCTGGGTTGGTTTGTATCTCTTCTCCGTTCGGTTTTACCTCTGACACGACCCGACATTAACCATTTACCCTGTAGTAAACTATTTACCCCAGAAATTTTTTTCCATTTACTTTTGTCAGAGATTGAAATAGTTTTCAAACTGTCTTTTGAGAAATTTGAATTAAATTCAAGCTTAACGATGATTTCGTTACCCTTTTTTTTGTAGAAACCCCCAATGGTTTTTAAAAATTGATTAGGGTTAGATGTAAATTGAGTTTCCACAATATATTCATCATCCATCAAAATGCGGTGTTCAATTTTTTGACCATTTTTTAAAGATTTGAAAGAAAAAACCTGTCCAAATAATGAATGATTTGAATAAATTAAAATCAAAATAGTGGATAAAAAGATATTTTTCATATTTCTTAATTAATTGATTTTAAGTATTTTATTTAGATTATTAAGTGTTATTAATCAAATGTATTAAATTTTAAACTGAATTAATTAATCGATTCATTTTAAAAAAGCACATTTAATAATAATTTGAGAGTAAATTTATATGCATAAATAAAATGTTTAACATAATCTAAATAGTGAAAAATCTTAACCTAAACGCATGTCTACTATTGCTTTTGTTAGCTTCATTTTCATTTAGTCAAAGAGTAGATTTTGAAGAGTACGATCTCAAAAATGGTCTTCATGTCATTTTACATCGAGATAACTCCGTACCGATTGTTACAACATCTGTTCTATATCACGTGGGATCAAAAGACGAAGATCCAGAACGAACTGGTTTTGCTCATTTTTTTGAACACTTACTCTTTGAGGGGACTAAAAATATTGAGAAAGGAAAGTGGTTTAGTATCGTGACTGGAAGTGGTGGATCAAACAATGCCTACACAACAGATGACTTCACCTATTATTACGAAAATTTCCCCTCTAATAATCTAAAGTTGGCCATTTGGATGGAATCTGAACGAATGCTTCATCCTGTAATTGATAAAATTGGCGTAGACACACAAAATGAAGTTGTTAAAGAAGAAAAGCGTATGAGATACGACAATAGCCCATATGGAAAGTGGAATGAAGAAGTTAAATTTAACTTATTTAAGGTCCATCCATACAAGCAAACCACCATAGGAAAAATGGAGCATTTAGACTCTGCTACATTAGATGAGTTTTTAGCATTCAACAAGAAGTATTACGTTCCAAACAACGCCGTGCTTACAATTGCCGGTGATCTAGATATCGTTCAAACTAAAAAATGGGTCAAAGATTACTTCGGAGAAATTCCCAGAGGAAAAGAAATTAAAAGAAATTTTCCTAGGGAACCTTTGATAAATCAAACTATCAAAGCAGAGGCCTTTGATCCAAATATTCAAATACCAGCTATATTTTTAGCTTATCGAACTCCTAAAAGGAATTCAAGAGAGGCAAGGGTTTTGGATATGATTTCCACCTACCTAAGTGGCGGAAAAAGTTCTAAACTCTTCAAAAAACTAGTGGATGAAAAAAAAATGTCATTAGAAGTATCTGCATTTAATATGAGTAATGAGGATTACAGCACTTATGTCATTATTAGTTTGCCAATTGGAGCAACCAAACTTGAAACATTAACTAAAGAAATCAGTGAAGAGGTCGATAAAATTCAAACCGAATTGATTTCTGAAAAAGACTTTCAAAAACTACAAAATCAATTTGAATCGAGCTTTGTAAGTTCTAATGCTACAATTGAAGGAATTGCAAATTCACTGGCTGAATATTATACTTTTTACGGAGATACAGATTTAATCAATAAAGAATTAGACCTCTACAAATCAATTACTAGAGAAGAAATTAAATCAGTAGCACAGCTTTACCTAAAAACCAACCAAAGACTGGAGTTACATTATTTACCTGAATCTAAAAAAGAATAATGAGCACTTTTAAACTACTTTTAAGCCTTAGCCTTTTGAGTAATTTAGTTACCATCGCTCAGGTCGATCGTTCTGAGCAGCCTAAACCTGCTCCAGCTCCAGAGATCAATTTTGGAGTACCTCAAGAATATAAATTTGACAATGGGATTACCTTGATGGTCGTAGAAAATCACAAACTTCCAAGGGTCTCAGTTAGTTTAAGAGTAAACAACCCGCTTTATTTAGAAAAAGACAAAACTGGAGTTCAATCCCTATTAGGCGTTATGTTGGGTAAAGGGTCTAAGAATATCTTCAAAGATGATTTTGAGGAAGAAATAGACTTTATGGGTGCGAGCTTAAGTTTTAGTTCTTCATCTGCTAATGCTGGGTCCTTAAGACGCTATTTTCCTCGTGTTTTTGAAATGATGGCTGATGCTACTTTAAATCCTAATTTTTTACAAGAGGAATTTGAAAAAGAAAAAAATAAAATTTTAGAGGGTATTAAAGCAAGTGAGAGAGATGTTAAAACAATCGCTCGAAGAGTGGAAAATCTACTTTCCTATGGTAAGAACCATCCTTATGGAGAATATGCTTCAGAAGCAAGCGTAAACAAAATCAAAATCTCGGATATTGAAGAGCTCTATTTAGAGAGGTTCTATCCTCAAAATACTTATGTAATTATTGTTGGAGACATCAATTTTAATATTGCCAAAAATTTAACCCAGAAGTATTTTGGAAACTGGGAAAAAGGAAAAATTACCAAATCGAGATTTGAAACCCCAAAAAATTTGGATCAAACAGCAATTGCTTTTGTGGAAGTGCCGAATGCAGTTCAATCTGAAATTTCCATTTTATCTACTGCAGCGATTACAAAAAATGACCCTGAATATTATCCTCTTTTGATTGCAAATCAAATATTAGGAGGAGGGGCGGAAGCACGTCTTTTTTTAAACTTAAGGGAGGATAAAGGTTATACTTATGGCTCTTATTCTAATTATTCTTTTAATCATAAAACACATTCTAGATTAAGAGCCTATGCAAGTGTAAGAAATGTTGTTTCTGACAGTTCAGTTGTAGAGTTACTTAATGAAATCACTAAAATGTCTAATGAACCAGTGAGTGATGATGAGCTTAATTTAGTTAAAAAAAAATACGCTGGTTCTTTAATTAGATCTATGGAACAGCCATCAAATATAGCCAACTTTGCCTATAATGTTAAGACACAAAAGCTTTCGAAAAGTTTTTATAATGACTTATTAAAAAATATTGAAAAAGTAAGTAAAGAAGATATTAGCAGTGTTTCAAAAAAATATTTGAATCCCAATAATTTGAGGGTTATAGTAACAGGAAAAGGGAGTGATGTTTTAAAACCATTAGAAAACATAGAGTTTGGAGGAAGAAAATTAAGCGTAAATTATTATGACAAATACGGTAACGCCTGTGATCGTCCTGAGTTTTCCAAGCCAATAAGCGATGGAATTACAGCTAAATCAGTCATAAACGGTTATATTAAAGCGATTGGGGGTAAGGATAGGCTAGAAGAAGTAAAAACCAAAACTACTTTACTTGAGGCGAGTATGAAAGGAACTACCATTCAAGTTTTAAATAAACAAACCAATAAAAATCAGCTTTTAGTTGAAGTCAGTATGATGGGAAATATCATGCAAAAAATAGTTTTAAACCAAACTAAAGGCTACAATGAAACCCGTGGTCAAAAAATGGAAATGAAAGAAAACGAATTAGAAGAGGCTAGAAAAGACGCAATTATTTTTCCTGAGTTGGAGGTAAATGAAGAGCAGATTAAACTTAAGGGTATTGTCAGTTTAAATGGTATTGATGCATATGAGATTAAGTGGTCTGACAATAAAACAGTTTATTACAGTACTATTAATTATTACAAAGTTCAGGAGATTGAAAGTTCAGAAATACAGGGTGAGTTAGTTAATCTCACAAAAATATACAGTGACTACCAAGCTGTAGAAGGAATTCTTTTCCCCCAAAAAACCACTCAAAATATGGGCTCTCAATTAATAAATTTCAAGGTAAGTTATATCAAACTTAATGATACATTTTCAAGGGATCTGTTTGAATAATATCTAAGTAAAACTCTTTTAAAGAAATGCTTTTTTATCTTTACTTTATGAAAAATATACAAAATAGTCTAATTATCTTAGCAATTTTTGCGCTGACTCTTACTGGATGTAAAAACAATAGGTATCCAAAAAAAATCTTGGTTAATTCTTCACAACCTATTGTTGGACAATCTTTTAAGTCCCCCAAACAAATTACAATGACTATTGAAGGTATGGTGTGTGCGGTGGGTTGTGCAGCAACCATCGAAAAAAATCTAAATAAAACTAATGGGATTAAATTGGCTAAAGTGGATTTCGAAACCAAGAAAGCTGTATTGACTTTTGATGCCGAACTATTGAGTACTAATGATATAACCCAAGTTATATTGAATACCAGCAGTGATTACTTAGTTACTGATTTAAATTTAATCGATTAATTTTTCCACCTAAGGGTTTCCATTAGTTGAATTACATCTCTTTCTATATACTTTGCAGCCGGCATTATTGAGTCATAATTTGGTCTTGAATAGAAATATAAAGACCCTACCAAAAAACTTTTAGTAGAATCCGTAAGGAAAAATTGCAGCTGAGATGCAGCGTTCCCAACTACAGTAAATAAAGTTCCGTAAACCTTATGCTCTTTTGAAATAAAAACCCTCTCAGGAATTTCTTCTGCTTTAACCATATGCTTACCTGGTAATTTATATGCATCATTTAACAGTGAGTCAATATTATTTTCAACCCTTACATAAGACAAGTATAAAGTAGCTTTCATGTAAGGATAATAAATATCTGGAGCTATTTTAGCTGATTTTTTCAACTGAGCAAACTGATTAACTTCAATCTCAAAAGGATAATTATCTGATATTTTTTTATATTCTTGTTGAGGATATTCTAATCTCAACATAGCCTTTGGTTTAGGTTGGACAAAACCATTGCAGGCCACTAAAAAAAAAGTTGCTAATCCTAAATATCCAATTCCTTTAATAGAATTAATCATACTTTTTAGGTAAAATAACCTTAACTCTCTTGATTCTTTTCCTGTCAACTGATTCAATAATAAATTGATAAGAATTAAATGAAATCACCTGCCCCATTTTAGGTAAAACCTGAGCTAATTCAAGAATAAATCCAGCAAGAGACTCTGATTCGCCTTTAGCTTTTTCAAAAACTTCATCCTCCTCAATTTCAATTACCTTAAAGAAGTCTTTCAAATTGATTTTGGCATCAAAAACATAAGTACTATTATCTAATTTTGAATAAATTAATTCCTCATCATCAAACTCATCACTAATATCTCCAACTATTTCCTCGATGACATCTTCAAGGGTAATTATGCCAGAAGTTCCACCATATTCATCTACTACTACAGCTAAGTGAATTTTTTTGTGTTGAAATTCTTTTAAAAGATCATCCAATTTTTTATTCTCAGGAACATAAAAGGGAGGCTTTATAAGTTTATGCCATTTAAAATTTGGTTGATCTAAATATGGCAAAAGATCTTTGGTGTACAAAATTCCGATAACTTTATCTATACTTTCTTCGTAAACTGGTACCCTAGAAAATCCCTTTTCAAGTATTTGTTTTGTAATAGTTTCCATATTCATGTCCTGTGATAAAGCAAATAAATCAATGCGAGGACACATGACCTGTTTTGTGTCGGTATTTCCAAAATTTACTATGCCTTTGAGGATTCTTTGCTCCTCTTTTGTCGTTTCCTCTTCTGCTGTAAGTTCAAATGCTTGAGATAATTTATCTATTGAAAATTCATTGTTTTTCTGTGCCAGTCTTGACTCCATAAAACGGGTAACTCTACTCATTGGTAATGTTAAAAAAAATAAGACATAATGATCAATAAAATAAATAGGAGATGCCATGGTTTTAGAAAACTTTAAAGCATTCCTATTAGCATAAACTTTTGGTAAAATCTCTCCAAAAAATAAAATGAGGAAAGTGATCAATCCGATTTCTATTAATAAAACAATTAATGGATTCCCAATTTTACCAAATAAAACCTCACTAATAAGCGCGAATAATAAAACAATAGCAATATTAATAAAGTTGTTTGCAATCAATATCGTCGCCAATAATCTCTTTGGTTCGTTGAGTAATTTTTGGGTTAGTTTCATTTGTCTTGAAGTTTGCTCTTCTTCAGATTCTAGCTGCTCTTTCGTTAAAGAAAAAAAAGCCACCTCAGCGCCAGAAATTAATCCCGATGCAATTAATAAAAAAACTAATGAAGTGAATTGAATCAACAGTGATCCTTGCAATTCAAATAAAACTAAAAATAAACTAAAGGGGTCAGGATCCAATTAAAGTTCGCTTTAATTAAAATGGGAGGTCATCCTCTGCAGAGTTATCTGCCGCTTTTGGAGGACTAGTGATAGAGTGCTGAACTCCATCTAATTCATTTTTTTTGGTGCTTAGGAAAGTGAATTCATCAACATTGATCTCTGTCGTATATCTGTCGTTGTTATCCTGATCTTGCCATTTTCGGGTTTTAAGTCTTCCCTCGACATAAATTTTATCTCCTTTACTAAGGTATTTTTCACAAATTTCAGCAGCCTTATTTCTCAAAACTACGTTATGCCAGTCAGTATTATTTACTTTTTCTCCTGAATTTTTATTGGTGTAAACTTCGTTAGTGGCAATAGGAAAACGCCCAACACACCCTCCACCCTCAAAAAAATGGATTTTTACGTCATCTCCTAGGTGACCGATTAACATAACTTTGTTTAACGTACCATTCATTAAAAAACTTTTGGATTAATATTCCAAATGTAATGAATCACAATCAGTTAATAAAAAAATTCTCTTTAAAGTTTTCAAGTACTTTGGGCATTGGATAACTATCTACTTTTGACCATTCAATATTTAATTTTTTACTACTTTGTAACTTTAAAATCCAAAAATTAATTTTCAAATGTTGATGAGTTAATTTATGAATGATTGGCTTTCCATTCCATTTTTCAATCAAATAATGTTCATCAATATTATATTTACTCAATAGTTTTTTAAGGGATGATTCTCTCAAAGTTTCTAGTCCATTATACTGTTCAATAAGTGGAAATTGATAAAGGTTTCTCCAGATATCCTTGGCGGTTCGTTTTTCTAAAATAGTTTTATTCTGCTCATCGATGATAACTATATAATCAAAGAATCTTATCTTAATATTTATTTTTTTTGACTTTACAGGTAGTGAGCTTACTCTATCCTGTTGAAATGCAACACAATCATCAATGAAAACACAATCCTCACAGTTTGGTTTGGGTATACATTGTAAGGCTCCAAATTCCATCAATGCCTGATTATATTCTCCAGGTGGTGCCTCCTGCATCAATTCAGTTGATTTTTTTTTAAAAATTCTGTGTGCATTGTAAGTGTCAATTGGGGTATCCATCCCAAAAATTCTTGAAAGTACTCTATATACGTTTCCATCAACAACGGCCTGTTTTTGTCCAAAACAAATTGATACTATTGCGCTAGCGGTGTAATCTCCAATTCCCTTCAGTTTCTTAATTTCTATAAAATCCTTAGGAAACTTACCCTCATACTCGTTTACAATTTGTTTAGCTGTAGCATGAAGGTTTATAGCTCTTGAATAATATCCCAATCCCTGCCAAAGTTTTAAAATATCCTCTTGTCCGGCCATAGCCAAATAATCTATTTTAGGAAAAGCATTTATAATTTTCTGATAATAAGGTAAACCTTGAGATGCTCTGGTTTGTTGTAAAATAATCTCTGAAAGCCATACCTTGTATGGATTGATTTTCTCTCGCCATGGGAATGGACGCCGGTGATTAAGAAACCATCCCAACAACTTTTTGTGAAAACTCATATAGAAAATTCGATACTAATTACATTATCATATCGCAAATATAAAAAGGTAAGACTGAATGAATTATCATTTTAATTTTTATATTTGCAAGCCTTTATAGATTAACAAAAAAAGAAACTACTTAAATATGACAAAAGCTGACATTGTAAGCAGTATATCCGATCAGTTAGGGATTGATAAAACAGACGTCCAAGTTACAATTGAAAAATTCATGCATGAGGTCAAAGATTCATTGGAAAATGGTGAAAATGTATATCTTCGTGGATTTGGGAGTTTTATTATTAAGACCCGTGCAGAAAAAACGGGAAGAAATATTTCAAAGAACGTAGCTGTTAAAATTCCTGCACATAACATCCCGGCTTTTAAGCCTGCTAAAGTATTCGTTAATGGTGTTAAGTCAAAAGTAGAAGTTGCATAAAAATTATTTACAAAAACCAATCTAAATTTAACTATGCCAAGTGGTAAAAAAAGAAAACGGCATAAGGTAGCCACGCACAAACGAAAAAAGCGTAGAAGAGCAAACCGCCACAAGAAAAAATAGTGCCTGGAAATACACTTTAAAACATATCCAAAGTTCATTGATATTTGATGTAACATACACTTTACATCATCAGGAAAATCCTGAATATTTATTGTTTAACAACTACAATCCATTGGGTTGTGGTTACTAAAATTAATCAGAGTGAATAAAGAATTGATTATACGATCGAATTCCTCTGCCGTTGATTTTGCACTGCTCAAGGATGGAAAATTAATTGAGCTCAATAAAGAAGTAGATAGTAACAAGTTCTCTGTTGGTGACATTTACGCAGCCAAAATCAGAAAACCTGTATCAGGTCTAAATGCTGCTTTTGTAGATGTAGGTCATGAAAAAGATGGCTTTTTACATTATCATGATTTAGGCCCCAACTTGCCCTCTTTATTAAAGTTTTTTAAACTGGTAAGCTCAGGTAAAATGAAAGATTATTCTTTAAAGAATTTTCGTTTTGAAAAAGAAATTCCAAAAGATGGTTCAATTCAAGGCTATTTAAAACCCCAGCAAAATATACTTGTTCAAATTGTCAAAGAACCTATTTCAACTAAGGGCCCCAGAGTGAGCTCTGAATTGTCCCTAGCTGGAAGGTTTATGGTTTTAATTCCTTTTTCAGACCGTATTTCAATCTCTCAAAAAATCGAGAGCAATGCTGAAAAAAGCCGTTTGAAAAAATTGGTAAAAAGCATTCGCCCGAAAGGTTTTGGGGTAATAATTAGAACTGTGGCTAATAATCAAAAAGTCAAGGAGCTAGATGCGGACTTACAACAACTACTTAGCAGATGGAAAAATTTGTGTGAGAAATTTACTAAAGTAGACAATTATCCCTCTAAAATTCTGAGTGAAATTAACCGCTCCTCCTCTATACTTAGAGATATTTTTGATAATGATTTTACTGGAATACATGTAGATGATCCTGAAATGCAAGTTGAAATTAAGGATTATTTAAAGATCATTGCTCCAGATAAAGTATCTATCGTTAAATATTTTAGAAACAAATCTAAGCCTATTTTCGATTATTTTGGAGTCGAGCGACAAATCAAAACCGCTTTTGGCACAACAGTTTCAATGCAAAAAGGTGCCTATTTGGTAATTGAACATACGGAAGCCTTGCACGTTATAGATGTCAATAGTGGTAACAGATCTAACAAAGCCAAGTCTCAGGAGCAAACTGCCTTGGATGTTAATCTGATTGCAGCTAGTGAAATTGCTAGACAAG
>ERZ802830.1708-NODE-1708-length-20689-cov-8.07575_pt1 | contig 20689 bp, 22 predicted proteins | sample MGYA00345654_ERZ802830 | MGnify/ENA primary metagenome ERZ802830 (study PRJEB30503, sample SAMEA104212375) | marine metagenome | biome: Westerlies Biome; feature: [SRF] surface water layer (ENVO:00010504) within the epipelagic zone...; material: water...
AAACACATGATCTGAAATGATCACGCTTGAAGTCCGATCTGATTTAAATCGAACGGCTCCTTCTGATTCATAGGCCTTCCCTGCCTCAATCAATTCATTGGCTCTCTCTTTGTAGATTTCAAATCTTTCAGATTGATGAATAATTTCTTCATCATGATCCAGCCCAAGCCATTTCATTCCCTCTAGGATTGACAATTTTGATTCTTCGGATGATCGCTCTGTATCTGTGTCTTCAATCCTAAGCAAAAACTTTCCATCCTGATTACGAGCGAATAACCATGCATATAAAGCAGTCCGAACACCTCCAATATGAAGGTATCCGCTAGGGCTTGGAGCAAAACGAGTTTTAACCATTATTTAATTCTAATTGATGGATTTAATTTTCTCTGAAATTTCTTCCATTGCTTTAAAGCATTCGGGGGCAATGGTGAAATTTAAAAAACCATGAATGAGGCTTGGGTACTCCTTGTAGTCAACTTTGACATCGTTTTTTTGGAGTATTTCTGCATAAGCCTTGCCTTCATCGCGAAGCGGATCAAAACCAGCTGTGATTATTAATGCGGGCGGCAACAAATTTAATTTCTCATAATTCATTGGGGCAGCATAGATATTCGTGTAATCACTTTCATCGATGTAATTATTACCAAACCACTCCAATAACTCCTTTGTCAAAAGGAAATAACCATCGGTAAATGTTTTTATGGATTCGTAATCGCCGCCGGTATCGACTGCTGGATAAAATAAAATTTGTCTCTCGGGTTCGATCTTCCCTTCTTCAATTCTTTTGATGCATAAACAAGCCGCAAGATTTCCGCCTGCACTGTCGCCACCAATAGCAATCTTATTGACATCTATCTCAAACTCATCGGCATTTTCAATCAGCCAATCCATGGCCTGATCGCAATCCTCTAAGGGCGTTGGGAATCGGTGTTCAGGAGCAAGACGATACTCTACGGAAAAGATTTTCCAACCCAGCATTTTTGATAAGAACTTACAAACTGGATCATGTGTTCTTATGCTTCCAATTGAGAAACCACCGCCATGAAAAAAGAGCATGGAATGGTCATTTGCTTTAAAGTCATTTGGAATATACTCTCTGATCGTGATTTGATCATCACCAAGGTCGATCACATGATCAACTGTCTTTATCCTCGGAGGCCTCTTTTGCAATAACACTGCAGTTGTGTCATAAAAATCACGGATTTTTTTGACACCAATATTCTCTATGTCCGTCGTGATTCTTCTCTTCTCAAGAATATAAAGAATGATCTGCATGGCAGGTGACATTGTTCTGCCATCTCTTTCAATAGGTTTATTCCGAATCATTCGCATACGCAATGATTCTGGCAACATCATGATTAGATTTAATCTAAAGTCCAAATTAATTACCCCACTTTGAAGCCATTTAACTCCAGTTGCTGATCAATATCAACTTCAATCACAGATTCAACTTTTGCTAGTTCAGGGCCAAAATGGAGCCATCTTTCTAAAAGATCAATTTGATTGATCTCTCCTCTCAAGCATACTTTAACTGTTCCATCAGATAGATTCATAGCTGAGCCTTGAAGGCCTAATTTTACAGACTCTTTTTTGGTGTTTTCCCTAAAGAATACGCCTTGAACTCGACCGGATATTACGAAAGAACGATTAACCAATGTTACTCGCCTAAGTAACGACTCACATGCTCAATGATTTGATCGGTATTTAGCTCAAAAATCCCACCTTTTACATCCTCAAGCTCTACATATTCAGAACTATGAACAAGTGCCATTGCAATCTTTGTTGGTTCTGTCAATGAGCTTGTATCATTGACAATCAATGGCACATGCTGCAGCAAGGGCAATCTTTCCTCTGAGGGGTAATTAAACATGGAGTAAAACCCATACCAACTGACTGACATATTTTTAACTTGATCGATAAAATTTTCATATGCCCTCTCAATGGAAATGCCCTCGCTTCGATTGGTGATTGTGAATTCCCACATCCCTTTTAGGCAATCAATACTCTCATCAATTGTTCCCTTGGTTTGACTGCCTAGAAGCTCTGCTCTTTTTGCAGCATCAAAGAACGGGTAGGTTACAAAAATGACTTTGTTAATGAGTTCTGGCTCAATTATTGCAATCTCATTGGCAATTGCTGAACCCGTATGGAAACCGAGCAGAGTAATATCTCCTGAAAGTTCACCTGAATCTTTTAAAGATTTTATGACTTCAATGACATTGAATGCATAGTCTTCAATAGAAATCGTTTCTTTGATTTTGGAAGATTGTCCATATCCCAGCATATCAAGGGAAATGGCAGCAATGTTTGTTTGGGAAATGAGGTCATTACAGAATGTATCATAGTATCCGCCACTGTATGGCATTGGATGTAGGCAAATGATCGTCTTATCTGATTGACCATATTTTCTTCCGTGTACTTGGCCTAATTTTGTCTCAATATAAAAATTCTTTCTCATTAATAATTCCTCAACGAAAAAGCCCCGTGGTGATTCCTTAAGGTATCTGCCACAGGGCTTATGTTTTTCTAATCTTTACTTACTATAAGCAATAATTAGAAATTATAGGTTACACGAAGTCCATATTCTCTCTGATCTCTCAGATGAATATGAGTACTTTCAACAGCAAAGTTGTAAGACGAAGTACTTCCTCTTACAAAGTCACTGGTGTCAGCAATATTGTTACCGCCCAATGGAGCATCTTCATCAGTTAAATTTGCAACATATGCTTCAATACTGATTCCGTTGTCCATTCTTACTCCTGCTCGCAAGTTGATTTCAGTTGCATTAGGAATAACAGACATGTTTGTGACTTCATCATAGTAGTTACCTGTGTAGTAGAGTTCTCCTCTCATATACACTTCACCCATGGATGTTTCGCGTTCGTTGTTTACTACCAATGAACCTTGCCACTCTGGGTAGCGAGCCGCAGTCTGGCCAATACAATTTGAGTTGCCAAATACATCATCATAGTCACCACAATCGGCGCCAGCTGGGAAGCTAGCAATCTTTGCTCTGGTATAACCTACGCCACCTTGCAAAGTTGTGTTTTCAGATGCTGCCCATGTGAAATCAAACTCCAGACCTTCAATATCAGAAGAAGTTCCGTTTCCGCTAAAAGCAACCGTACATGACGGTACATTACCGGTAGGATCACAAACCGGGTCAGCTGGAATCACTCCGAATCCAGAATAAACCTGATCGGTTCTTTCCATGCTATACATAGCAAGTGTCATGGCAAAACGTCCATCATCTGAAGTTCTCTTCCAGCCAAACTCCATATTGGTGAGTTCTTCCTCACCGTATGTCTCGCCTATTCCAGGAACGTCTGCTGTAAATGTAGCAATCTGCTCAGCGGTAGTTAGCTTAGCAGCAACCTCAGGATTAAACCCTCCAGGCAATGTTCCTTCACTGTAGCTCACATAAATCATTGAGTTGTCAGACAGATCATTCTTCAGAACGAGTCTTGGCAACGTTGATTTAAATGTAGCTGGTGAAAGTGTTTTTCCTGCAGATGCATTGATCCTGTTGTTACCGACTTCATCTTCTTGTCGCCTAACTTCAGCAACCAAAGTCATGCTGTCTGTCAGTCTGTAGTCAATTGATCCATATATTCCAAATGTATCAGCAGTCAGTGTGGTTGAAGCGCCATCTGGATTACCGATATCAGCAAACCAGTATGAGAAGAATGGTGAACGTCCATCAAAGAATCCACCGTGCGTCATTGTCATTAGATCAACCTGAGTCGCACCAATAGACCAATCAAATTGATCATTGCTTCCAGACAATCTTACTTCGAAAGTCTCGTCTTCAGTCACTCTAGCAGCGGCAGTATGAAATCCAAATCCAGCATCTGCATCAAAATCATGAAACAGTAAATAGTCATCATCATTCGTACCGTATGCAACATTAAGGTTCATGCTGTCAGAGATATCGTATGAAATAGTCACCGATGCTCTTTCGCCATCTCTTACAAGACCATAACCATTGAATTTTAGGTCAGAAAAAGTGTGGTCACCAATGGGGCGATAGCCGCTTCTGCTTCCGCCTGGTTGTAAGTGTGACATCGCACGATTGTAGTTGTAGCTGCTTGTAGAAGCGCCTAAGGAACTTGGTATTTGAAGATTTCCTTTGTAAACCGACTCTAGGCCGTTCTCGGTAAAGCACGTCCAGCCAGTAACATTACTTGTTGGCGCAGCACAAAAGTTATGCTCATCCAGTCCACCGGAAACCGCATAGGCACCAGGACCATCTAAGTCTTCATATCTTGAAGCTCTTAGAGTAATGTTTAAGTTATCAGAAGGATTGATATCAATTAATGCGCCCATTGCAAGAGTCTGCTCATCACCCAATCTTTGAGGTGCTTCAAGCAAAGCATTGTCGTTCATATAATGGCCATCTTTATCGGTATAAGACCAATTGAATCTTGCAGCGACCATGTCGCCAATAGGACCTTCAAAGAACCCAGTAGCTGATGCGCCACTCTTGTTCGCATAATCGTATTCAATTGAACCTTTAAACTCATCTCCGGGTTTAGCAGTCACGATATTGATTGCACCAGAATATGTGTTACGTCCAAATAGCGCTGATTGAGGTCCTTTAATGATCTCAACTCGCTCTACTTGAGTGATCGGAAGACTGTGAAGTCCAGATGTAACGATCAAGCCATCAACAAATACAGATGATGTACGTTGTAGGGGAGAAGTCGCATCAAAAGTAACGCCTCTAAATCTTGGCATTACAACGACACGGCCATTCTCGTTATTCATTGATTCAATGAAGAGACCAGGAGCAGTCTTCTGAACATCAAGAATGTTCTTAAATCCTGCGGCTTGAATCTCTGCTGCATCAACAGCTGTAATTGCAAGTGGAGTATCAAAAATAGATTCTTCCTTTTTTCTTGCTGTTACAGTAATTTCTTCAATAGCAAATGCTCCATCTTGGGCATAAGTATTGCTAATCATTCCCGATGACAAAATGACAGCAAGTGCCAATCCTGTGCGGAATAATTTCGATTTATTTATAAACATGTTTAACCCCGTATATTAGAAGTGCCCCTATATTACAAAAATCGACAGGATGCTGTCAATTTGACAGCGATAAAGATTTTCTTCAATATTGACCAATGAATACTTCGAATAGACTCTGTTTAAAATTAATTCCATTGTTAGTTTTAGTTTTTTCAGAACCCTCAATTTCAAGATTAGTCAATGCAGACGGGTCCTATCAGACGATACCCCTAGAGAAGGATGTCGTTACATTAGCGGTGATCCAAACGGGAATTAATTCTCTCCAGGATTTTAAAGACCCAAAAGTTGGATTAAAACAAAATTTAGATCATATGCTAGAAATGGGCGAATCTGCGTGTGCGCAAAACCCAAAACCCGACTTTCTTCTTTATCATGAATTCCCCTTGACTGGATATTCTTCAGGCAGCCGAACAGAAAAATTGAAATATACCATCCAAGTCCCTGGACCAGAAACACTGGAACTAGGCAAGCTTGCAAAGAAATGTGATGCATATCTTATATTCGGAAGCTATGCAACCGATTCAGATTGGCCACAACATATATTAAGTATTAATGCGGTGATCGGGAGGAATGGAGAACTAAGAAAAGCCTATTGGAAATCAAGAAATATTAAGAGAATCTATCCAGACAGAGAAATTCCGACCACAACCATAGAAGCAGTGAGGAATAAATACCGAGAAAAATATGGAATGGATGAGGAATTTCCAGTGCTGAAAACAGAATTTGGAAACATTGCGGTAAGCACTGTTCAAGGTGATCCATTTATTTTTGCAGCATTTGCAATGAAAGGGGTAGAAATTATGCTGAGAACGGCAACTCTTTTTGATGAGTCTGATGTCAGAGCTATGTCTTGGAGCAATAATTTCTATAGTGCTATGGCAAATATTACGCTGCCTCTTGGTGGTCCTTATAGCGACAGTGGAGGAAAATCAATCATCACAGCACCCAATGGAGATTTACTCGCCAAACATCCAAGCACCCATGAGGAAGGCATCATTACTGCTCAAATTCCCATTGCTGAATTCAGAAAGAATAGAACCATACCGCACTATGCTTTAGATATGGTGCAAGATGTTTTTTCAGAATACCAACAAGAGATCCCTATGAATCATCTCGATATGGATCCCAAAGAGCTTCCAGAAACAGGTGAAGCCATGAAAGATTACTTTGACGATATCAGCCGATATCTAAATAAATAAAGGAGAAGAAATGAAATCTAAAATTACATTTGTATCAATACTGGTCACTCTGATGTTTGTGAATACTGAAATTGCATCTGCATTTGAGCTCACTCCTGGTGCGAATCAATTAAAGGCACAGAGAAAGATTACCTGTTCGACCGTAGACGACAAACCAATTGTTTACTGGTGGTATGGCAGAATGTACAGTCGGGTCCAAGGCGAGGCTGATCGTCTTTTATTTAGAGTAGAAGGCATGAATATCAGAGCCTGCACCAGCGTGACTGACCCAGAAAGGGGCAATGGTTTCAAGATGGTCAGTCGTGAACTTCTTTTTTATCAGGATCCTGTGACTGGTGAACTGATGAATGAATGGAAGAATCCATGGACCGGAGAAACGGTCGAAGTGCTTCACGTTGCAAATGATCCGGTGAATTGGGGCAGCCAATTCGAACTCGATTCAAAAGGTCAACCATTTGAAATGCGAAACTTCAATATACATAAAGATGACTGGTGGGATACTTCTACTATTCCGCTCTTTTATAAAAATCCCTTGGCAGGTGATTTTCAGGAATATGTGGGCGGAACCTATCATGCCACTGAAATGTTCAATACCACAGGAAGCATTAAGGATCTAACTCGAGATGACAAAGACACGGCAAAAGCGAGTATCGGATGGGAAAGAATCTCATACTGGCTTCCTTGGATGAAAATGAACGGGCGAGATGGAATTGTCTATTTCCATACATTTGGTAAAAAAATTGATAGCTATGATGATTTACCAGAGTCCATGAAAGAAGAAATCAAGAATAATTATCCAATCTACAATCGACCGCCTCCGACAGATGATCAAAGGAGAAATGAGACCAGCTGGACTTATTTTAAGAAAATGTTAGGAGGATCAGTCGGGAAGGATGAATCAGGACACTAAAAAACAAAACCTGTCAGAAAGCATTGAGTTCTTGGCAGATTTTCAGCTCCTCTTTGGAAACATCATTCGAATTAATGGTGCTTTCTTAGAGGTGGCAGAAAAAATCTGTTCGGATGATGAGCTCGTAACAGTTCCAATCTGGCGAGTGATGGCAGTCATTCGATTAAGTCCAATGACGGTCTCTGAAGTAGCAAAATATCTAGGCCTTAAGAGACAAAGTGTTCAATCCACAGTCAATCAAATGAAGCGAAGGGGATTAATAATTTTCAGAAAGAACCCAAATCATAAAACATCCCCATTGGTGATCCTGTCAAAAAAAGGAAATGATAAAGTGGATGATATCTTTAAATATCAAAGACAACTGACTGAGGTTTTTATCAAAGGGATTGAGATCACGATGAAAGACGTGGTATCAAGTCGAGAGTTTCTCAGAGCTCTAAGGGAAAACTCTGAGAAAAATATTTCAAAATTAAATTAGGAGTCAATTATGAAAGCTTACATGTTGGTAAGAGCTGTCATCCAGGACAGAGAAAAGTTTGTCAATGGTTATGGCAAAGAAGCAGCCAAATTGGTTGAAAAATATGGCGGGAAATACAAGGTGAGAGCGCCTGGTGCGATTGCATTGGAAGGCATTAATGATGAACAAAATTCTGTCGTCATTTCTGAATGGCCATCAAAAGAAGCTGCTCAAAATTTCTGGAACTCTGATGAGTACCAGGAAGTAAAGAAACTGAGAGAAGGAATCGCAGATTGTTATGTGCTTCTCATAGAATCAGACGACTTGTCTTAGGGGAAAATAATGGGTAATACGATAGTTAAAAGAACCACCTTGATTGTCAGAGACATTGAAAAGTCAAGAGCATGGTACCAGGAAGTTTTAGAAATGAGTGCCTACTATGACGATGAGGTTGTCTTAAGTGGTACAGGCATGGCAGCAGGAAAAAAAGGCGATAAAACTCACTTGGTTATACTGAAATGCGAGGATCCAGTCATTGGGATGATTGGACTGCTTCAGTGGGTCGATCCGGTTTGGCCTGGACCTGAGGAAATTCCAACGGCGGTTGATTATGGCCTTCCAACATTTGTTGTGGATACCGATGATTGCAAGGCTCTGTATGATAGAGCCATAAAAATGGATAGCGTCATACACAGTGAACCGCATGAATGGTCTGTGAGAGGTGCAACTGGAGACATGATTAATTTTCTTGGCATGTCACTTTTTGATCCAGATGGACACTTTTTTGAAGTTAATCAACGTTTAGGATAGGAGAATAAAATGAGATTTCAACGTGCAAATTACTTGGTCAGCAATAAAGAGCGTGCCCTACTCCTCTACAGAGATATCTTGGGTATGAATCTTGACTTCATGAAAGTATCAGAAGAGGATTCTTATTCATATGATGTTTTTGATATCAATGATTCAATACCAATCGAGTTCGCTTTACTGAGTTATGAAGATCAGCCCAGAGTCATGGCGCTTACAATCTTAGGGGATGGAAACCTTGAGCAAAATCCAACACCAAGAAGAGCTGCAATATGCATAGAAGTTAATGATGTGGATGATATAGTTTCAAAATGCAAGGCAAATGATTTTCACTGCTATCGAGATGATCACTTGATCACTCATGATGGGAGAGAGGGGAAAGAAGTGGGAATCCTTGATGACGATGGAAACCTTGTTGTTATTTATAAAATAGAAAAAGCATAATTATGGAAAATATACAGGCCGATAATAAAAGTAACACAAAGTCTTCATCGGCTTGGATCATGGTTAGCCTGATGATGGTTGCTTACATATTTTCATTTATTGATCGTTACATACTTGGTTTATTGATCGAGCCTATAAAAGCAGATCTCAATTTAACAGATACACAGATTGGTCTTCTTCTTGGGCCTGCATTTGCAATCTTTTATGCCACCATGGGTTTGCCTCTTGGATATATGGCCGATCGAATGAAAAGAATCTCAATTGTTTCAATTGGCATCTTTGTATGGTCATTGGCTACCGCTGCCTCTGGGTTTGCTCAAAACTTCTGGCATTTATTCACTGCAAGAATGATGGTTGGCGTGGGTGAAGCCACTCTAAGTCCATGCGCGCTCTCAATAATCAATGACAGCTTTCCTGCTGAAAAAAGAGGAAGACCAATTGGTGTCTACACAATGGGAATGTCGATTGGTCCTGCTTGTGCATATTTAGCTGGAGCTGCTGTGCTTACTTGGACAAATAATGCTGGCTTAATTTCAATACCAATCATTGGTGAATTGGCTCCATGGCAACTCGCATTCATTATCGTCGGTCTACCAGGAATACTACTCGCCATATTAGTCAACACAAGGAAAGAGCCCAAAAGGCCTATAGATCATGATCCGAAAGGAAATCTAAAAGAAGGCATTACGGATGCACTGAAATTCTTTGCAAAGAAAAGATGGGTGTATGCCAGCTTTATCCTGCCTGCATGTGTGATGACAATCATTGCTTATTCACAAGCTTGGGTGCCTGCTATGTTTCAAAGAACTTGGGGGATGGAAGCATCGACTTATGCCTATATCAATGGGCTACTCTTGCTGGCATTCGGACCAATATCAAACAATGTGGCCGGTTGGCTATGCGATCATTGGGCAAAAAAGGGGCATAAAGATGCTGGATTAAGAGTTCTTATTTTGGGTGCAGTGATACTTCTCCCAACAGGGATTCTGGCTCCATTAATGCCTACCCCTACTCTCTGCCTAATACTCTATACGATTAATACGATTGGCACTGCATTCACCTCTTCATCAGCATTGGTTACCCTTCTAAGGGTAGTGCCAGCCAATCTAAAAGGTTTATCAGTGGCATTCTATTTGATGTGTATCAGTCTAGCTGGCTTGCTAATCGGGCCAACAGTGGTTGGTATCTTGAACGATACAGTCTTTACACAACAAGATGGTGTGAGATATTCAATGAGTGTTGTACCGTTGATCATTGGTACTCCTGTATTGCTGCTAATACCCTATATGAGGAAATTCTACTTAAAAGAACTAGAGGAGATTGAAGGCAAATGAAGAAAATATTAACTTCCATATTCTTATTGGTCTTGCCAATTTTGGTCCATTCACAAGGAGAGGACAGTACAAAATTTGAAAGAGATGAAATGATTATCAGTGAATTCTTACCGGGTTTATACAGCAACTACAATCAGGTTTATTTTAATAATCGAGGTAAAGTGCCTGATGAGGAAAGGCATGGAAGAAGAGAAATTGAGATTAAAGAAATTGAAACCAATATCTTTAGTGTCTCTGATACTTTTATTAATGCCAATATTTTTGAAAAAACCATAACAAAAGAAGACAAAGAAATAAGCCATGCAATCATTGTTGTGGAGGCGAACAATATTGAAAAAGCCGTTCAGCTGAATATCTACAAAAGCGATGAAGAGTTTGCAATCGATGATCTTGATAATAAACCGGATTGCAGTGTCATGATGATAAGGGGTGCTGAAGAATTTTATGCTAGAGAATTCACAGGCCAATGTGATGAACTAACTAATGTATACACACTTAGTGAGAAACATCTATTTGTTCGCATGAATGAAAATTCTGGTATCAAAACCAATGTTCCTTACAAATTAAACCAAGCCAGAGCCTTTGAGTGTTATGTGGATATACCTGGCGTGAGTGGTGGTCGAGATCTACCTTACAAGAGATATGAGCCGTTTTATATCCATGATCAGGGTGGCACTTTTGAAATTGTGACTGATTACGAGAAAAGAAACCTGGTCTTCAGGTTGGTTAGGGTTGATTGGGAAATTAATAATCATATTGGTGTCTTCACAAGAGATGTCATGGTTCTTTATGCAGAAGAAAGAACGGATGAAGGCTATATAATTAATGGGTATACATTTACAGAACCGGATATTACTCGGGTGGGAATTAACTTTAAATGGATGCTAGTCAGCTGTTTTATGGAATCCAATAAATTCGCAACACCGTTCATGTAAGAACTATTTCATGGGCATCAGAGTCTTTGTGATTGGTGCCCTTCTTCTGCCCTCTAATGGTGGGTAACTTTTCGATAAATAATCTAATATTGTTTTTTCAGTTTTTAGATCAAACTGCCATAAATTTTGTGAGGACTGCATCCATCGAATCATTTCTTCCCACCCTTGACGATCTGATCTTTGACTTGTAATGATGCCATATGAGTGACATCCTCCACAATTGGCTCTTACCAACTCCCATCCAGTATCCATGATTAATCCGGTTTGAGAATCTTCCTTTGCTGTGATGTCGTTAACCATAAGGGTAATAAGAATGAGAATCAGCATTCTATTCATGCTTTAACCTTAACCGCTATTCGATGGCAGGCATTATTAAGATAGCCCCTTGGATTCCACTGAGGAAGCACCGCTGGTTGAGAAACCCCTTTCTCATCCTCCGCTCTGGCCCAAACTTCGTAATAACCTAAAGATGGAAAAGTTACATTATGTTGCCAATGCTGCCATGCGAATCGATTGACCGGATCTTCTAATAAGACCTCTTCCCATGTTGAACCAAAATCAATTGATACAAATACTTTCCTTACGCTTAAGTCTCCAGCCCAAGCATGCCCTCTTATTTGTAGTTCATTTTTGATCTGATGATCAATTCCTGATTTAGGGAATGTGATCAGTGATTTGATCGGCATCGACTCAATGATGCGCATGTCTTCATCTGCAACCTTCGATCCGGGAACAACTGGCTCATATGGCACACGATAAGATTGCCCCATCATTTTTTCCCCATCATGCACTTGGTCCCTGATTAACAGCTTGCTCAACCATTTACCACTAACAGAGGCAGGCCATCCTGGACAAATCATTCTCAATGGTGCTCCATGAATTAAAGGAAGGTCTTTTCCATTCATGCCCCAAACGATTAAAGATTCGTCTTCCATCGCTTTCCAAAGAGGAACACCTCTCGATATGGGCCGCTTATTTGGATCACCTGATAAATGGCGATCCTTCCCTTCATAAGCAACGTAAACTGCGTCTTTCTTGATTGCAACATCCTCGAGAATATCCTTTATCCTGACTCCGGTCCATTCTGGACAACCCACGGCTCCAGTGGACCATTGATTACCCTTTGCAGGAGGATAAAACTCTGAACGACCATTTCCACCGCATTCAATCTGGAGTTGCAATGTATGCGTTTTAAACCGTTTCTTTAGTTCAGAGATCTTAAACTGCTTTGGCGATTCACAGGACTCACCTTCCACTTTTAGCACCCAATCAACAGGCTTTACCTCAGGAAGCGATGGAGGAATACCATTATTCCTTATAAATAACCTTGAGGAAGGAGTCACTCGGTCATCCAGAAGATGAGCGGGTGTTTCTGCATTCAAGGGACGATCATTTAGAATTTTGAGCCCCTCTTTACCGAAGATCTCAAATTCATCATTGGTTTGTGCAAACGCTGCAGGTATTAATCCTGCTGGCATGTTTTTGGCAAATGGTATGCTTGATCCCAATGCACCAGTCATTGCCAAAAGACCGCTATTCTTAAGAAAACCCCTTCTCGTTAAAGGGTCGGTCAATCGTCCCCAGATGGATTTATCAGCTTTGATTGGATCTTCGGCATACAATTTATGGATACCAATTTTGTATCTATCAGATTTCAACTTATTCAAATATTTCAGCTTGCTCGGGTTCAGCGGATTCATCATTTCTAGACTCAATGTCCCCAGTAATTTCCCTCGCAAGATCACTTGCAGTGGTTTCAAAAAGAAATGGGAAAATAGAATGGATGATTGCTGCAAAGCCTGCAAGCACCATTCTTAAGCCATAGCCTGCGGCACATAACAGATGCTCAAAATATGTTTCACCTCTAGAATTTGGATGATCTGTGAATAGTTTCTTAAGCTTTTCCATTATCCTTTATCCATTCCGCTGACAATGTGATTGAGTTCAACCAAGTATCCATCTGGATCATAGAACTTAGATACATTCACACGTATAACATCTTGACCATTATATGAAGGATATTCCGTAAGTGTTGGCTCTTGAATAATTTCAATGGAATCCATTTTTTTAATCGCATCCCAACGAGAATCCAAATCATTGGTATTGAAAACAAGGACCGTATTTTGTGGAGTAAACCCTTCTCTTTTAACGGGTTTTTGCTTAACCTCAGCATTGGGATCATCATATGCATAGTCAACAAGGCCTATGACACCAATATGCTCATCAACAGTTTTCAGGAAAATTAATCGTATGGTTTTTTCTCCATGCGTATAAACCTGATCATAAATTGATTCCATGCCTAAGCATTTCTCATAAAGATTTAAAGAGTCTTCTATGTCTCGAACAATCAGAGTTGTTCTTCTGAAGACGATATCTGAATTTAGTGGATTGTTATTCCCCATTTCCAATATAACCAAAAATAATATCTATATAATATCAATAGAATATAACGATATCAATTGGATTAAAAGGTTAAATATTTTTTAGAATCAGCCCAAGTCTTCAATGAGACTTAAAACCTCTTCAGTCTTGCTTCTCATAAGCTCAACATCGTCTCTTGACTCAACATTTAAGCGAACCAATGGCTCGGTGTTCGACATCCTGAGATTAAACCTCCATTCACCAAAATCGAAACTGTAACCGTCTAGGCTTTCAATTTCAGGATCATCAGAAAGATAATGATCTTTGACTCTTTCAAGCAATTCCACTGGATTGCTCACGGTTCGGTTGATCTCGCCACTGACGGGAAACTTATTGATTCTATCTTTTACCAATTCTGTAAGACTTGATCCACATGCCGATACATTCTCAATGAGAAGAAGCCAAGGGATCATTCCGCTGTCACTGTAATAAAAATCTCTAAAATAATGGTGCCCACTCATCTCCCCTCCATAGATTGAGTCATTTTCTCGCATGACTTCTTTAATGAACGAGTGTCCAGATTTTGAAATAGTGGGAATGCCACCGAATCGATTCACTTCCTCTATGGTATTCCAGACCAATCTTGGATCATGGACAATACTGTCCCCTGGAGATTGCTTTAAAAGCTGTTCACTCAATAAGCCAATCAGATAGTAATTTTCAATAAAATCGCCATTCGAATCGAAAAAGAAACATCGATCAAAGTCTCCATCCCATGCTATACCAAGATCGGCGGAATTTTCTATGACGGCTTTTGAGGTTATGTCTCTATTTTCAGACAATAAGGGGTTGGGAATTCCATTTGGAAAACTCCCATCGGGTTCATTTTGAATCTTGGTAATAGTGATAGGCAGTTTTTCCTGAAGCATGTCCACAATTGGCCCTGCACAACCGTTTCCTGCATTCATAACAATATGCATGGGTTTGATCGTGTTGAGGTCAATGAATTCTAGAATTTTCTCAATGTATTCATATTTTAAATTAATGGTCTCTATTTCAGACTCAACATTAAGATCAGATGTAGCTGCGTCAGCAATTTTTTTGATTTCACCGAGTCCACTGTCCAAACTGACCGGTTTTGCACCTTTGCCCACAATTTTCAATCCATTGTAATCGGCAGGATTATGGCTGGCCGTAATCATCACACCGGCATCGGTGTTTAAGTGATTTGTTGCAAAATATATTTCTTCTGTGCCACAGAGGCCAATCGAAAAAACTTTAGCGCCCTGACTATTGATGCCTTTTGTTAATGCATTAAGAATGCTGAGCGATGAAGGCCTTACGTCATACCCAACAACCACTGTCTTGGCTGAAAAATACGATGCAATTCCAACGCCAATTCTAAAGGCAACGTCTTCGTTTAACTCAGAGGGTATCCTGCCTCTGACATCGTAGGCCTTGAAGCAGGATATTTCGTTAATCACTATTTAAGTGGCTGTTCATAATAATCGAAGAAAAGGTACATGATGATTGTGCATATGACCAAGGTCAAAAGCATCACTGGCAAACCTTTTTTCGCCCACATGAGCGGCGTGATCGCCATGCTCTTGTCGCCTGTATCTCTCGCGAGTCTTTCTGAAACGGTCACAATAAATACATTTGCGGTTGAACCAATGTGCGTTCCATTGCCACCCATTCCAACACCCAATGCAAGACACCACCAAAGCGCAGCAGCATTTATGCCTTGAGCTTCCATTGACATGATGATTGGTATCATGGCAGCCGTGAATGGAATATTATCGATTGCAGCCGACATAATCGCAGCAACCCACATAAGAATAATGCATGCGAGCAAGAAATCTTCTTTCACAAAAGGAATGATGAATGATCCGAGATACTCTAGGAAACCACTGCCCTCAACACCGCCTACAATCATGAAAAGCGCGATAAAGAACATCAATAATGGAATCTCAACATCGTGCATGATGTCCTCAAGTTCCAGATGTTTTTGTAAAAATACTAAAGCAATGAGTCCTGCACCGGCGACCATCCATGGATCCCAGTTAATGACATTATGAATCACCAAGAGAACAACCATTGCACCCAATACAACTAGGGACTTATTCCATAATCCTTTGTCTTTGTATTCTAAAGTATCAGTAAATTGACCTTCAGCTTTAATGTCCAATTCTTTTTTAAACAGAACCCTCATGAAAAACAAGGTCGCTATCCATGCTACAGCAACAATCGGACCCATCTTTTCCAAAAAAGGCATGAAAGCGATGTCTTTTGCAGAACCAATCATCAGATTGGGAGGATCACCGACTAATGTGGCAACACCGCCGGTATCCGAAAGAAGTGCGGCAGCCATCAAATAAGGGATTGGAGTAACTTTCATTTTTTGACAGATCAATACAATCAATGGCCCGAATATGACCACTGTGGTGACGTTATCTAGAAGCAAGGAGATGAAGGTAACGGCTGTACCAATCAAAGCCAACATAAGAAATTGCCTTCCTTCTGCAAACCGACCAATTTCATATGCCAATACATCAAAGCCGCCCGTCTTGATCATAATTGCGACAATCCCCATCATGGCTGCTAGTAGGAAGACCACATTCCAATCAACCGCCTGGAAAGCACAACTTGGGGTATAAAATCCATACATTTGTCCCACAACAACCATGGTGCCTGCACCAAGCATGGCCACTTTTACCCTGTGAAACCCGTGAAGTGTTTCTGTAAATATTCCAATAAAACTTATTGCCAGAATGATTCCCGAGATAAGCATCCCTTCATTCATCGCTGTTGGTATTGCTTCAACTGTGCATTGAGCCATTTCTGCTGCTGCCATTGATCTAACTCCTTAGAAGTAAAATAAAGACTAGATTCTAATACAAATAGTTAGAAAAAGTCACCAATTAAGCTTTTTATTTGCTGCCTTTGAAAGCTTCTCAATATAGGATGAATGCGCTTCTTTTTGATCGGTGCTTGATGATGCATGGATTATTTTTCTTTTTGAGTAATCAAACCTCTCGGTTGAAGTATCAATATTATGAGACTCTTCATCCTCTTGAGAAAAAAATCCGACCTGACCTCCGGTCATCAAAAGATAAACTCTGGCAAGAAGTTTTGCATCGATCAAAGCTCCGTGAACGTCTCTGGATGAGCCATCAACTTCATATCTATTGATCAGTGCATCCAGGCTGTTTCTTTGTCCTGGATGTTTTTCTCTTGCAATGGTTAAAGAATCCGTAATCTGACAGAGGTCTTGTAATCGGTCTTTATAGCCTAAAAGCTCCAACTCCTTATTGATAAAGGATGAATCAAACGGAGCATTGTGCATGATGACTTCTGAGCCCTCAATATAGTCGATGAATTCAGTCAAAACTTCAGAAAATTTTGGCTTATCCGAGACAAAATCATCCGTAATGCCATGAATTGGAATTGTTGCCGGATCAATCTTTCGATCTGGATTGAGATACGTTTGATAATCATTTCCAGTCAATTTCCGATCGATGATTTCAACCACTCCAATTTCAATGATGCGATGCCCAGACTCTGCAGAGATACCGGTCGTTTCTGTATCGAGAATAACCTGCCTCATGATTCATCCAGCATATCGTCCAAGCCCTTGTTTGCTAACATGTCTGCTCTTTCATTGAATTCATGTCCCGCATGGCCTTTAACCCAGTACCAATTGATTTTGTGATCATTTGTCAGATCATCCAATTGAACCCAAAGATCTGCATTCACAACAGGTTGCTTTTTGGAATTCTTAAACCCATTCGTCTTCCATTTGATGATCCATTCTGTGATTCCCTGCATGACATACTTGGAGTCCGTATAAAGATCTATTTCACATGCTTCATTGATTGATTCAATTGCCTTGATTGCTGCCATCAATTCCATTCGGTTATTCGTAGTATTGGCCTCGCCTCCAGATATCTCTTTTTCATGTTGATCAAATTTGAGTAGTGCTCCCCATCCTCCTGGACCAGGGTTGCCCCTGCATGCTCCATCCGTATATATCTCAATCCTTTTCATTCGTCTCATTAAAAATTTGAAATCCAACTATTCATTTTAATGTAAAATGAGCAAGTTGTATTCTAGAACTAAATAGAAGACTTAAAAATTTATAATTAGGGGAACCAAAATTGGGAATCTTAGAAGGAAAAAGAGCTTTAATAACAGGAATAGCAAGCAATCGCTCGATTGCTTATGGTGTTGCGAAATGCATGCATCGTGAAGGGGCTGAGTTGGCCTTTACTTATCAAACAGAAAAGCTTAGACCTAGGGTTGAAAAGATCGCTGCAGAATTCGGATCTGACATTTGTGTAGAAATGGAAGTTTCTTCGGACGATTCAATTGCAAAAGCATTTAAGGATCTGAAAGGTAATTGGCTAAACTTTGACGTTTTGGTTCACTCAATAGCATTTGCTCCCACCGAAGAACTCAAAGGGTCTTTTATTGAGTCTGTCACGAGAGAAGGATTCAAAACCGCCCATGAGATCAGTTCCTTTAGCTTTGCTGCGATGGCAAGAGAGGCAAAATCAATGCTGAACGAGCATGCATCATTGATGACAATGACTTATCTGGGTTCTGTGCGATCAGTGCCTAACTACAATGTGATGGGCCCAGCAAAAGCCAGTCTAGAATCGTCTGTTCGCTTCATGGCGGCTGATCTTGGACCAGATTCTATTCGAGTGAATGGGATATCAGCAGGTCCAATAAAAACTCTGGCAGCAGCTGGTGTCAGTGGTTTCAGGTCCATGCTAAAACACGTTGAATCAAAAACATCTCTTAGAAGAAATGTCACCATTGAAGATGTGGGCAATACTGCTGCATTCTTGGGTTCTGACTTATCAGCCGGAATGACGGGTGAGATACTTTATGTTGATGCGGGCTATCGAAATCTAGGAATGAATTTTGATATGGAATAAGTTTTTATCAGAGATCAAACAATCCTTCATATAAACCCGGTTCAATGAATACCTCTGCATTGTCTCTCAATGATTGGGCGAGGCCATCAAGATCTTGTGAGCCGTATTGCTCAGACAAATCTGACTTGGCATCGCTTCTTTCTTGGTCCGAGAACAAACTTAAATTCCCTGTATCTACAGAAGAAACTTTTGCCAAATAAACCTTTTCCAACTCTGAGAAGACAACAATTTCTTCATTAATGAGATCTTTCTTTAGTGAAAATATCGCATCGGATAATCCTCTGGAATAGTTTGTTGAGTTTCTAAGGATTTGAAAATCTTCTACCTGAATCCCATCGTCCTGTGATAAGTCACCAAAAACCAACGACTCATCATTCTTGAGCCCATCAGCATAATCATTGGCAAGCTTCATCGCTTCTTGATTCATGATGAAACTTTGAATGTCACCTTGAACTTCAACAAAATCTCTCGTTGAAGGCAATCGATGTGCCTTGGCCCTAGCCACAATTACACTGTCACCAATCTGAAACAGTGGGGTATTTTCTCCTAACTCAATTGAACCTGGACTAAAAAGGATATTTACCATTTCAGGATCTTGATGCAAGAAAGTCGATCCCGTTCTAGTGAACGCATCAAGATTACTTTTTTTAAGGCTCATTTTCTCAGCAACCGTTGAAAGCTCGTTGTATGACTGAAGCGTCAAATCTGCCATTTGATCAGCCAATTCAAACAACTCTTCTTCTGCTAATAGCCTCGAATATTCCAGTTCAAGTTCATATTCAATGTCTTCAAAAGCTTGTTGTTGCCCAGGTTTGATGTCATCCATTCTGATCAGATGATATCCGAAGTCTGTTTTAACGGCTTCCGAGGTGTCTCCAACATTCATCGAGAATAAAGCACTTTCAAACTCTGGAACAAAAAGACCGGTCTCAGCCCAACCTAAATCTCCGCCTTGTGCTGCTGAACCAGGGTCATCAGAATACTGCTTTGCAAGCTCTTCAAATGTTTCTGTTTCAAGCTTTGTTTGAATTTCTTTGATTAATTCGGCTGCCTGTTCATCGGTTGTGTCTTCGTCAATTGCTACAAGAATGTGGCTTGATTTTCTTTCCTCATTGGATACAAAACGATCCAGATTGTTTTCGTAGTAGTCTCTTATCTCATCGCCACTGAATTGAACTTGTTGAGCAACGTCTTCAATATTGATCTCAAGGTATTCGACATCTAACTCTTCGTCGCTTTGAAATAGATCGATATTATTTTGATAGTAATCATTGACTTCTGAAGGATCAACATTGACTTGATCCTTAAACCGAGATGAATCAATAATCAGCATTTGCCCAGATCTCTCCTGCATTTGCAATTCAATGAATTGTGTAAACTCTGCATTCGTCATGAAAGCCGTTTCAATTAGCCCTCTTCTTAATTGGTTGATTTCCAACTGAAGTCTTAGATCATTCTCAAATTGATCGACAGAAACGCCCTGACTTGCAAGTATTGCTTCATAATTTTCACGAATAAAGACACCACCGAGTTGGAAACTTTCATTGGTACGAATTAGTTCGGCAACATATTCTGGACTGACTCTGTAACCATTATTTGATAAGTAATCGAGGAGCAGGACTCTAATAATCAAGTCTTCTCCTGCTGATTCTTTAATGGTCTGCTCAAGCACTTCTGGAACTTCATCGCCTAAAAGATCTTGAAATTCAGCCAGTTTGTTTGAAAACTCTTCCTGAAATTCAAACAAGGTAATTTCCTTGTCATTCACCGTGATTACCACATTGTCCTGAAGCGGAGTTTGCTCCATGTTCCCAAAACTAATGACAAGGGTTAGAGCCAATAATCCAATAAAAACAATTGCGATCCAACCGGTAAACTTGTCTCTTATGGTTTGAAGCATGATCAGTCCTTACTAAATGGATTCAAATAAGCCAGCAGCGCCCTGTCCACCGCCAACACACATTGTGACAACACCATATTTGGCTTTCCTTCGAATCAGTTCTCTTATCAGGCAACCGGTCAAACGTGATCCTGTCATGCCGAATGGATGTCCCACTGCAATAGAACCTCCATTGACGTTTAAAATATCACTGGGTAAACCCAAATGATCCCTGATATAAACCACCTGCGATGCAAATGCTTCGTTTAATTCCCATAAATCAATATCGTCTTGAGAGAGTCCTGCCGATTCAAGCAGTTTAGGAATAGCATAAATAGGGCCAATGCCCATCTCATCGGGCTCACAACCAACAACAGAAAAACCCCGAAAAT
>ERZ802830.1711-NODE-1711-length-20663-cov-70.5821_pt1 | contig 20663 bp, 19 predicted proteins | sample MGYA00345654_ERZ802830 | MGnify/ENA primary metagenome ERZ802830 (study PRJEB30503, sample SAMEA104212375) | marine metagenome | biome: Westerlies Biome; feature: [SRF] surface water layer (ENVO:00010504) within the epipelagic zone...; material: water...
TCTTCATTATTTCCTCCTCCTATTGATCTGATCGTATTTTTTTATTGTCGATCATAGAAACTATGGTGCCTCTGGGGCCCTATATGTCAACAAAAAAGCCTCTTTATACGTTATGAAAAATGAGAGAAGTTTTTTAAATAAATGCATTTTTATACTGTTGTGATACTTTATCGTCATATCATTTTATAGTTTAAATTGGTAAGGGCGGTTATCTGCGCAGCTGTTTTTGGGCCTTTTCAAGCTTGCGTACTGTCCGTGCAGGGCCGCCATTTTGCCAAGATAGACTGACGCATATTCATGTTTTGAGGCTTTTTTCATTCAACCTTAGATATGTTTGCGCTTCTAGCAAATGCTTTGAAACCGATTTCGGGCGCGTCAAATGATCATACAGAAATGAATATTTTTGAGCCATGCTTGCGTAATGGTCGCGCTTAAAAAATACTGCTTGCAGCGCAGGATCGATTTGGCGTTAAAATAGCGGGTTTGGTAAAATCTCAAGCCGCGTCACAGGAGGGGCCGTATGCGCGCAGAATTCAGCCTTGATAATGACCAATATTTTCTTGGACTAAGCCGGTTAAAGCGCCGGCTGCAGATGAAAACTATCGGCGATGATCTCCGCCCACTGAGACGGGGTTATTTATAATGGGTAAAAATTGCAAATTCTTTTTGCCGCGCTGCTCTTCACATAAAGGTGGACCCGATGCCCCGAAATTTTAATGGTGCTTTTCTGCGTTGGTTGGACCTTCCTCAAGCATGTGTATCGGCTAAGGATAGCCCGTTTAACGCGCCGGCTGCGCCAGCCTGATGGCCCGCCGGTCTCGCAAATCAGCGGCGTCTAATCAGGCAGCTGCTGCACCGATTACGGTTGCACAGGGGGGAACTTGGGCGCCTTTGTCAGATCAGAGCCTTTGCAAAATTCAACAAACTGCCTTTACAATTTTAACCGATATAGGCGTGTCTGAAGCGCCCGATACGCTCTGCGATATTATCATCGATGCGGGGGGGCGGTGTGAAAACGACCGGCTATTTTATCCACGCGATTTGTTAGAGGCTGTCGTGCAAGAGGGTCCGAAACAGGTGTTGCTGGCCGGGCAAAACGCCTTGCATGATCTTAAGCTGGGCGGAAGCGCGTCTTATACTGGAACCGGGGGCGCAGCCCCGACGGTTTTGGATGATGAGACCAAGACCTACCACCCGTCGACATTGGCAGATTTATTTTCTGCCGCTCGATTGGCGGATACGCTAGATCATATCCATTTTTTTTCACGCTCGGTGGTGGCGCGCGATATCGAAGATCCGCTGGAATTTGATCTTGGAACCGCGGTTGCTTCGGTTTTTGGTACCTCGAAACATGTGGTGGTTTCAGCCAGTGAGGCCGCGCATGTGCCCAAAATTGCCGAGCTGTGTTATGAGATTGCCGGAGGGGAAGCCGCCTTCCGGGAGAGGCCGTTTCTGTCCTTGAACATAAATCATGCCGTACCCCCATTGCGCATGCATGCGCAAAGCATCGCGGTTATGCACGCGGCGGTGGATGCGGGAATTCCGGTTCATTGTAATGTTTTTGGTCAATTGGGCGCGTCTAGCGCGGTTACATTGGCGGGATCGGTTGCGCAGACCTTGGCAGAAGTGTTGGCGGGTTTGGCCTTTGTGCATGCGTTGGATCCTCAAGCACCCAGAATCGCGGGGCCGCGCCCGATGATTATCGATTTGCGCAGCGGCGGCATGGCTGGCGGGGCGGGGGAACAATCAATGGCAACCGCGATGGCCGCGCAAGCCTTGCGTGCGTGGCAGATCCCCTGCTCGGTGATTGCGGGGGCAACCGATAGCAAGCTGGTTGATTTTCAATCCGGATATGAAAAAGCAACGACGATTCAATCTGCGATGCAAAGCGGGGCCAATTTGATCACGCAGGCAGCGGGGGCGCAAGCCGCCTTGATGGGCGTGAGCTTTGCTGCGATGGTTGCGGATAATGATATGCTTGGCGCTATTTTGCGCGCGAATATTCTGCCCGAAATCTCAGAGGAGACCCTTGCCTTAGCCGCGATCACGGAGGTTGTTGCCGGCGAAGGGCATTTCTTGGGCCGGCCTGAAACCTATGCGCGCATGCGCAGCGATTTTTTATATCCTGACGTGGCGGATCGTGGATTGATTGAAGAGTGGCAAGCCAGTGATAAGCTGGATATGGGCGGCCGCGCCGCGCAGCAGGCGCGCATGGTGCTGCAAAACCATTGGCCAAAACACACCTCGCAGGCTTTGCGAGATCGCTATCTTAAGCGATTTGGCTTGCCGCTGGGCCCAGCTTAAGACGGCCGTTTGAAAAGGAAAAAAGACCTTTAACCGGCCATTGCCGCAACCGTTTTGCTGCGTGGCCAAAAGCGTATTGCTCTGCCCTTCTGGGTCTGCTGACGATTGAGAAATAGCGTAATTTCATAAGGGCAACGATTTTGGCTTACGCGTTCCAAAAGGGCCCTGCCCGCCAGTTTCGTAATTCAGGGTCTCACCGAGTGATGCGTGGGTTCGCGCCTACTCTGGCTCGTCTAAAACTTCGGAAAACGTGGTGAAAAATTTACCCGCCAGCTTTTTCGCGGTGCTTTGCACCAACCGGTTGCCCAGTTGCGCCAGCTTACCGCCGATATCGGCTTTGGCCGCGTAAGCAAGGATGGTTTTATCCCCTTCGGCGCGCAAAGTCACATCGGCGCTGCCTTTGGCATGACCGGCTGCACCGCCATTGCCTTTGCCGCTTAACGAAAACTTTTCCGGTGCTCCGGTTTGGTCAAGCACAACCTCACCGCTGAAGCGGGCCTTTACTGGGCCAACTTTCAAAACCACCTTGGCCTCTAAATTTGTGTCGGAATGTTTGATCAGCTCTTCGCAGCCCGGAATACATTGCTGCAAAATTTCAGGATCATTCAGCGCCGCATAAACGGTGCTCATCGGGGCGTTGATTTCGATTTCGTCATTCAGTTCCATAGGGGTTCCTTCGTTAGCAGCAGGGGAATTTGAGGCGCGCCAATGCATCCGCTTGCTGCGGTGTCAGCGATAGGCGCTGTATGCGCCGCCGCATAAACTTTAAAATGATTTTCATATGAACTGCACTTTCCAGATATGATGCGCAGATGTCTGACAGAGATCTTGCGCATAAACAAGACATCTCAAACGCAGCGTTTTGGCACTAGGCATTTTGGGCCTCTCCTCGGAACGCTTTGCGTCGCAATTGCGTCAATCCGGCCAAGATGGACAACGCAATTTCTTCGGGGGTAACCGCGCCAATATCCAAGCCCGCCGGTGCTTGCACGGCGCGCACCCGCTCTTCTGGCAATCCGCTTTCGATCAGTTTTATCGCGAGCGTCTGGTATTTTTTGCGGCTGCCAACAAAGGCTACGAACCCTTTGCTTGCGCCTAATGAGGCGCGCAGCGCTTGCAAATCGCCTTGACCTTGCGTGGCGATCACAATCGCATAGCGTTTTGTTGATGGTGGTATGGCGAACCCATCAGATCGCGCGTTGCCTGATACAGACCAATCAAATTGAGGGGCTAGCGCGGCGAGGGCCATCGCCACCGGCGAAGCGCCAAAAACAATAAGCTCTGGGCGCGGCAAGCAGGGCTCGATAAAAATATCAATTGTGCCCTTTGAAGGGCAGCCATTGCGCGCAAAGTGCATGCCTTCGCTTTCGTCTCCATTGCTCAATCCCTTTTCTGACAGCAGGTCTTCGGGGGTGATCGAAACCAGCTGCGGAGTGTCTTCGTGAATGGCGCGCAAGACGCCTTGTTTGACGGCGCTGCGGGCGCAGCCCCCCCCGATCCAACCAAAAACAATCTGACCCTGCGCATCCAGTACAGCTTTGGCACCCGGCTTGGCCGCTGTGGCTCCGGCGGTGCGGATAATCGTGGCCAGCGCAAAGGCTTCTTGACGCGTACGCAGCCCGTCAATCGCCTCGGACATATCATCATCGAGCAATTCTTTGGGCATCATAAGCGGGCGAGCTCCGTTTCTAAAGTGGCAAGCTCAGCCAGTGATCCGGCAGATTTGAATCCATCAAGATAAGGCATTGCGGCGGCCATGCCCTTGGCAATTGGCTGATAGTCTTGCCAGCTTTTAAGCGGGTTTAACCAAATGATTTTACAGCCACGCTTTTTCAGCTGCGCCAGCGCACCCGCCAGTTGATGCGCCGGTCCGGTATCGTACCCATCGGATAAAATAAGCACCACGGTGCGCCCGTTGACGAATTTTTTTGCATAATTACGGGCATAATAATCCAAACTTTCGCCAATTTTTGAGCCGCCTCCAAACCCGTCTGCCATAAGCGACATCCGCGTTAAGGCGCGAAACGCATCTTTATCGCGCATGGCTTCGCTGATCCGGATCAAACGGGTGTGAAACAAATAGGCATCGGTAGTGGGGTCGTTGCGCATCAGACCCAGTAAAAACGCAAGAAACACTTTTGCATACACCGTCATCGAGCCAGAGACATCGCAGATTGCAGATATTTTCAAGCTGCGTTCGGGGCGGTTTTTTCGGGCAAGCCGGACTGGCTCGCCGCCTGTTGCAAGGCTTTGCCGGATAATTTTGCGAAAATGCAATTGAGTCCCTTTTTGCGCCGCCCGGCGGCGGCGCGAGCGGCGGTCTTTCAAGGCGGCGCCCAGTTTCTCGGCCAGTTCTTGGGCCTTTGCAAGATCGCTTGGTTGGATCAAAGCGCGTAAATCGGCGCGTTTTAAATTATTGGTTTTGCTGGCGATCAAACGCCCCAATCCATCGCTTTCTGCTTCGTTCTCGTCCGTCTCTGGGGTTTCGGGGGCGCCAGATGCCCCTTGATCGGTGCCCGCGGCGCGGCGCGAAGATGACATTTGATCTGCCCGTGGACGTTTCTGAGCGGAGATGACTTTTGGTTTAACCCGCCCAGCATTCAACCAATAGGCGGCAAAAAGATCGTCAAACCGTGAGGCATCTTCTTTGCAGCCGGTGCAGATCGCCTTTAGTGCTGAGCGGGTTTCATGGATATGCGCAGCCGAGACATGGCTGAGACCGGCCAGTGCCAAATCGGTTTCCGCCACGCCAAGGCGCAGGCCATTTTCCCGCAGATGGGCCAAAAACCCGCTCATTCTAGCGGCAGGGCCGGGATCGCGCCCAGCAAATCGGGTTACGCGGCTCATGCCGCGCGCCCGGCAAGCCGCTGTGCCACTTCACGGGTGATATGGGCTTGATCGCTTTGGGTTTTTAAAAGCGTGGTCAAGCTGGCCTGCAAGGCCGCAGGATTCGCGGTGAGATCGGCGATGCCCAGCCCCATAAGCGCTGCTGCAAAATCCAGAGTTTCGGCAATTCCAGGAATTTTTTCCAAATCCTCTGCCCGCAGTTTTTGCACAAATCCTATGATTTGCTCCGCGAGCTTGGCTTGTATATCGGGGCATCGGCTGTTTAAAATGGCCAATTCGGTTTCGCGATCTGGATAGTCAACATAGGTGTAAAGGCAACGCCTGCGCAGCGCATCTGATAAATCGCGCGTGCCATTTGCAGTCAGAACCACAATGGGTTTACTCACCGCTTTTAATGTGCCCAGCTCTGGCACGGTGATTTGAAAATCTGCCAAAATTTCCAATAGATAGGCTTCAAACTCTTCATCTGCGCGGTCGATCTCATCGATCAGCAACACCGGCGCTTGGGGTTGGCGAATGGCGGCCAAAAGCGGGCGTTCGAGTAAGAACTCCTCTGAAAAAATGCGCTTTTCAACCTTGGATCCCGTTTCCCCTGCCTCGGCGCTGCTGCGGATCGCCAAAAGTTGGCGCTGATAATTCCATTCGTAAATAGCCTGTGCGGCATCCAGACCTTCATAGCATTGCAAGCGGATGAGCTTGGTTTTTTGCACCGTTGCCAACACTCGCGCCACTTCGGTTTTGCCAACGCCAGCGGCCCCTTCTAGCAGGATCGGCCGCTGCAGCGAGATCGCCAGATACAAGGCAACAGCCAAATCATCCGATGCCATATAGCCTGCTTCGGCCATCGCGGTTTGCACTACGCTAAAGCTCATGTCTGCTATCCTCAAAAGCGGGCGGAAAAGATCCGCCCGTGCTTTGTTTAGCCATGCAAGCCTAAATCATTTGCGATCTTCCAAACCCGCCAATGATCGTGGGGCATGTGCGCCTGACGCAATCCAAAGGCGCGGAAGGCATCATGCACGGCGTTTGAAAAGGCCGGAACGCCCCCCACATTCGGGCTTTCACCGACACCTTTGGCTCCGATGGGATGATGCGGCGAGGGCGTGGTCGTATGATCGGTGGTATAATGGGGTGTTTCCCAAGCCGTTGGCAGGAAGAAATCCATTAAGGTTCCGGTTTTTACATTGCCCATCTCATCATAGGCGATTTCTTGGCCCATCGCGATCGCCAGCGCTTCGGTTAAACCGCCATGCACTTGGCCTTCAATAATCATTGGGTTGATCCGCGTGCCGCAATCATCCAGCGCATAAAATTGCCGGATTTCATGCTCGCCTGTATCCACATCTAACTCCATCACGCAGATATAGGCGCCGAACGGGTAAGTCATATTGGGCGGATCATAGTAGCTGACCGCCTCTAGGCCCGGTTCAAGCCCCGGTATCGCCTGATTATAGCTGGCAAAGGCGATGTCTTTCATGGTTTTGAAGCGCTCTGGCGCGCCCTTAACGACAAAGCGGTCTACGTCAAACTCAACGTCATCATCATGCACTTCCAGCAGATAGGCGGCAATCATCTGCGCTTTGGCGCGAATCTTACGACCCGCCATTGCGGTGGCGGCGCCGGCCACCGGCGTTGAGCGCGAGCCATAGGTGCCAAGCCCATAGGGGGCTGTATCGGTATCACCTTCCTCGATGGTGATCGAATCTGCTGGTAGGCCAATTTCTGTGGCCAGAATTTGGGCAAATGTTGTGGCATGGCCTTGCCCCTGACTGATCGTGCCAAGCCGTGCGATGGCAGATCCCGTCGGATGAATGCGAATTTCGCAGCTGTCAAACATGCCCAGCCCCAAAATATCGCAGTTTTTGACCGGTCCGGCCCCAACGATTTCGGTGAAATGGGTCAAGCCAATTCCCAATAATTTGCGCGTCTCGCCGCGCTGAAACGCGGCCACGCGCGCGCTTTGCTCTTTGCGCAGATCGTCATAGTTCACGGCTTTCAACGCTTTGTCCCAAGCCGTGTGATAATCGCCGGAATCATATTCCCAGCCTAACGCTGAATTATACGGAAATTGATCCTTTTTGATAAAGTTGATCCGGCGCAATTCGGCTGCGTCCATGTTCAGCTCAATGGCCAAAACCTCGACCATCCGTTCGATGAAATAAGCCGCTTCGGTGACGCGGAAGGAACAGCGATAGGCCACGCCGCCAGGGGCTTTGTTGGTGTAGACACCATCGACTGCCAGATAGGCGGTGGGGATATCGTAAGATCCTGTGCAAATATTCATGAAGCCGGCTGGAAATTTGGTGGGATCTGCGCAGGCGTCAAACCCGCCGTGATCGGCTGTTGTATGGCACCAGAGCCCAGTGATCTTGCCGTCTTTGGTGGCCGAGATCTTCCCTTGCATCCAATAATCGCGGGCAAAAGCCGTGGTCATCAGATTATCCATCCGATCTTCGATCCATTTCACCGGCTGGCCAGTGACGATTGAGGCCACAACCGAGCAGACATAGCCCGCATAAGCACCAACTTTATTGCCAAACCCGCCTCCGATATCGGGCGAGATCACGCGAATGTTATGCTCTTCAATGCCCGAAATCAGCGAGACCACGGTGCGGATCGCATGCGGCGCTTGAAACGTGCCCCAAAGCGTCAGCTTGCCATTGACCTTATCCATTGAGGCCACGCAGCCGCAGGTTTCCAAGGGGCAAGGATGGGTGCGATGATAATAGATCATTTCCTCAGCCACCACATCGGCTTCGGCCAGCACCTGTTCGGTAGCGTCTTTTTCACCAGCTTCCCATGTGAAGATATGGTTGTGATGCTTGCGCGGCCCATGCGCGCCATCGGCTTTTGGATCAAGATCTTCGCGCAAAACAACGTCTGACTTCAGCGCTTCAAACGGATCTGTCAGGACCGGCAGTTCTTCATATTCAACCTCAACAGCCTCGATTCCATCCGCGGCTGCAAAACGGTCTTTGGCGATGACAAACGCCACTTCCTGGCCTTGAAACAACACTTTGCCATCGGCCAAAACCATTTGCTTATCGCCGGCTAAAGTGGGCATCCAATGCAGGCCCAAAGGTTCAAGATCTTTGGCTGTCAGCACCGCCAACACGCCGGGCACTTTCAAAGCGGCTTCGGTGTTTATATCCACCACGCGGGCATGCGCATAAGGTGAGCGTACAAAATCTCCCGACAGCATCCCGTCAAGTTTGATGTCATCGACATAATTGCCTTTGCCCTGGGTAAAGCGCGCATCTTCAACGCGTTTACGCGAGGATCCCATGCCTTTGAGGCTTGATTTGCGCTCTTCGCGGTCTGGAGTCATATCATTCATTCTGCAGCCTCCTTCGCGGCGTTCATCTCAGCCGCAGCGGCGAGAATGGATTTGACAATATTTTGATAACCGGTGCAGCGGCAGAGGTTTCCCGACATTCCAAAGCGTATGTCTTCTTCGGTTGGGGATGGGTTTTCCTCGAGCAGTTTTGCCGCACGGGTGATCATTCCCGGCGTGCAATAGCCACATTGCAAACCATGATGCTCTTTGAATGCGCTTTGCAGCGGGTGAAGCGCATCGGGGCCGCCCATACCTTCGATCGTGGTCACATCTGCACCATTGGCTTGGCCAACAAAAACCGTACAGGCTTTGACCGATTTGCCATCCATGGTAATGGTGCACGCGCCGCAATGCGATGTTTCACAACCGATATGTGGGCCCGTGATGTTTAACCGTTCGCGCAATGTATAAATCAGCAATTCGCGCGGCTCGGCGAGAAACTCTTCTTCCTGGCCGTTCACGGTTAGTTTAATATGTAGTTTATCTGTCATGTTTTATTCCTTTCAAGCCCGGGACCAAGCGCGCTGGATCGCGCGGGTCAGGATCACGCCAGCCACGTGCATTTTAAACGCAACGGGACCGCGGTTATCTTCGGTTGGGTCGATATCACCCAGCGCCGCGCTAACGGCTTGCTTGATCGCCGCGTCATCAAGCTGGGTTCCGATTAAGGCAGTACTGGCCGCTTCTGAGAAGATCGGCGTATCGCTCAGATTGGTCATTGCGATCGAGGCGCTGCTGCAGCGGCCGCCGTCTTTGGAAAGCAATACCGCCGAAGCAGCGGTGGCGTAATCACCGATTTTGCGCTTTTGCTTTTCATAGGCATATCCCGCCGCATGCGCGTCAAACGAGATTTCTGTCAAAACTTCTTCATCCTCGCGGGCCGTCATATAAGCGGCTTCGTAAAACGCGCGTGCATTTACCGCGCGCGTGCCATTGGGCCCAACCAAAGTGAATGAAGCATCAAGGCACTGCATAAGACCAGGCATGTCATTCGCAGGATCTCCATTGGCCACGTTACCCCCGACCGTGCCCATATACCGCACTTGTGGATCTGCGATTTGAAGCGCGGCTTCTTTTAACAAGGGCGCTGCATGTGCCAAGCCTTGATCCGTAATCACTTGCGCTTGGGTGACCATCGCCCCCATTCTGACCCGCGATCCCTCAACGGAGATGTCAGACAAATTAGGGATGTCTTGTAAATCGATCAGGTGCGGAATATCCGCCATGCGCAGTTTCATCATCGGAATCAGGCTGTGGCCGCCGGCCATAACCCGCGCATCGTCGCCGTGCTCTGATAGAATGGCGATGGCATCTGTCAAAGCGCTGGGCCGATGATAGCTGAATGGTGCTGGTATCACTGCTTTTCCTCCCCTAAAAGCATTCGACCCGCAAAGCGTCAAAGAAAATGATTTTTCGCACATGCTCTAAATCATAAATGCCGCGGAATTTCTCACCAGTTGCGAATGATCTGCACGAATTGCGCTTTTTTGCTAAAGCCCGAGGGTTTCTTTAACCCGTTTGAGATTCGACCGGCTGACGGGAACAGGCGGCAGTTTAGGGTTTTCAAACCGGCACAGACCCGTGTCTTTGAGGCGTTCAAAATGCTGCACCTTAGCGCTGTTGACCAGATAGCTGCGATGGGTTGTGAGAAAGCTGTATTGGGCTAAGCGTTTGGTGGCTTCGGTGATAGGCCAAACGCAAAAATGCCGCACGCCATCGTTTTTATACACATATGTATAATGCCCTTCAGCCCGAATAAAGGCCACGTCAGCGGGCGCGATAAACAACGTGGTGCCGTTGCTCTCGCAGGGAATCCGTTGTGCCCGCGACGCGGCGGATGACGCAGGGCCCGCAGCTGGCTTTGGGCTGGGCGCTGGCGTTGGATCCGGCGCTCCCGACGAGACGGGCGCCGCGCTTTCTGGGTTTGGGCTTGGCATTTGGGTAGGTTGTGGCACCAGAAACGTTACACCTGTCCATAAAAACGCTCCTAAAATGAGGAAACTTGAGCAGATTACGATCAACGCCAGCACCTCGTTTGTAATGCTTGGGCCTAGCTCATTAAAAGCCGGAGCTTCGACAAAGCGCGTGCCCCAGATGGCCACGAAATGAACCGCAAAAACCGCCAAACCGAAACAAACCGTCCCCAGTAATATATTACGGTTTGAGCGCTGCTCATAGGCGATCCAGATCGCTGCAACGCACAGGCTTATCGCGGATAAAAATGCCAATGAGATACCTTGAACCGTATAAATGGGGCGGCATAATTGCAGACCGGCCATGCCCAGATAATGCATGGTTAAAATGCCAAACCCAACAAGGCTGCCAGAAAGAAAAAGAATTTTTGGGCGGCGCTCGAAAAAATGCAAAAGCCCCAAAGCAACGCCCACTATCAAAATTGCCAAAAGCGCAGATGCCAGCGTGATTGCGGCATCATAGTAAAATAAAACCGGCATTTGCAGGCCCAACATGGCCACAAAATGCATCGACCAAATTCCGCCTCCCAAAGCCACGGAGGCAAGCGATACCGCAATTTTACGCTGCGAAAAAGACTTTTGGGACAGGTCTTTGGTAAGCGTTAGGCCGGTGAAACCCGCAACCAAAGCGATCAGAAAAGACACGACGACAAGGCCGCTATTATGGCTAAACTCTAACGTTGTCATGCTTCACACATGCATTTACCAACGCAAAAAGCAATCTTGAAGGCGTTTATGGCGGCCAACTTCTGCGAATCTGCCAATAAATTCTCAACCCATTTGGTCAAATCTGCAGCGCTAATTCATGGTGCAGGCGTAAAAGGCAAGGCCGCTTTTGTAGGTTCAAACCACGTATCGTTTTCGGCGCTGCCAGATCGGGGCTTGTCAGATTTTGGGCAAGCCCCTAGGGTTTTGCGTAAAATCCTTTGCAGAGAGATTGTTGATGCCCACCCTGTCTGATGTTGTTGACCTGAGCGCCTATCCTTTGCGCGATCCTGCTTTGCTTGACCGCTGCCGGGCTGCTTTTGATCGCGAGGGGGTGCTAACCTTGAAAGGCTTTTTGCGCCCCGAAGCGGTCATAGAGTTGGTGAAAGAAGCGCAGCGGGAACGCAAGCATGCATTTTTCACCGCATCAACGCATAATGTTTACTTAACGCCCAAAGATCCTAGCCTGCCTGAAGATCATATTTTTAACCGTCAAGTTAGCTCGTCAAAAGGCTGCATCACCACGGATCAAGTGCCCGCAGGGTCTGGCCTGCATAGCCTTTATAATTCGCACGTGTTTCGCGGCTTTATCGCCCACTTGGTGGGAGAGCAGGCGCTGTTTGAATATGCCGATCCGCTGTCTTCGATCAACGTGCATTACGCGGGCGAAGGCCAAGAATTGAATTGGCATTTCGACAATTCGGAATTTGCCATCACTCTGCTGTTGCAGGCCCCTTTGGCAGGCGGTGATTTTGAGTATCTGCGCGATCTGCGCGATGCAGAAAATGACGATATGAATTTTTCTGGCGTGCAAGCGGTTGTTGAGGGCAAGCGCCAACCCGAGGCGCTTTTGGTTGAGCCTGGCACTTTGGTGCTGTTTCGTGGACGCAATGCGATGCACCGGGTTACTCCAACGCAAGGCGCGCGGGATCGCATTCTGGTGGTTTTGGCATATAATTCCAAGCCGGGTATCGCGCTGTCGGAGGCCGCCCGGATGACGTTTTTCGGCCGTCTAGGGTAGGGTGTGGTGCCGTTTTAAGCTTTGCCATATTGCAGGCGGCCAACGCCATATGGAAAGGCGATTGTTTTTTATCATGTTTCACATATAAGCGGCGCATCGTTTGATCCGCGGCATCTATGTTGCAAAAAAGGGCCATGCTCTCCATATCTTCTGGGACACTGGCGCAGGGAATGGGCAGAAACCTTATGGCTTCGAAATTTTTTTCGGAAAAAGACAAATCAAATATTACTTGGTTTTGGCGCCGATATCTTAAAAGAAAAACCCCATGGCTGGGCTTGATATTGGCGTTGGTGCTTTTGGAAGGCTTCGTGCTGCAAAAGTTTTTGGCCATCACGGAAACCGGATTACGGGTGATTTTTGAGCAGGGCGACATCATAGATCTGCTGTGGATTTGCTTGATGGTGTTTTTGATTTTTACGATTCGCGCCTTGGTTTCTTTTGTGGTGCCCACTTTATCCGTGCGTCTGGCCAGTGGCGCTGTTTTAGAGCTGCGTTCAGATCTGATCCGCCATGTTCTTTATATGGATCAAAGGTTTTTTGATCGCACAAATTCTTCGGATCTTATTCTTCGCTTTGTCAATCAAGTGGAAGCGTTGAGTCAATTCGTTGGCCGCACCACGGTGGAAGCTGTGCGCGATGTGGCCACGATTGTGATCATTTCAGGGTATTTGATTTATAAATCGGCGTTGCTTTTTGGCGTTGCGCTGCTTCTTTTGCCGATCATTTTTTTGCTGATGCGGATGGTGTCTGAAACCATCAAACGCATTCAGGCGCAATCTGAGCAGGCGCTGGGCAATTACATGAATACAATTGAAGAAATGTCTGGGGGTATGCGCACGATTAAAATGACCGGGCAAGAAGCGGCTGAGGTTGATCGGATGATTTCTGAATCGGGCAATATCAAAAAATTAGCGGTCAACCTTCATATGGCGCAGGCGCTTGTTTTGCCTTCGATCGATTTATCTTCAGCGGTAGTATATATGGTTGTGATTGGCGGTGGTGGATATCTTGCGCTTTCAGAGGCCTCGGCCTTAGACGGAGCGTCGATTATCGCTTTTCTGTTGGGTTTGGTGATCGTTTTTGATCCCGCCCGGCGCCTGTCGCAATTTTTCACAAAATTGCAAACCAGTTTGATCTTGCTTGCCTCGGTGCGCGGGGTGTTGCAAACGCAGCCCGATGTTTCAGATGAAGGCAATGTCTCAAAGTTTACCGATACGCGCATCGATATCACCCTGAATGATATCGGGTTTTCCTATGAGGCTGATCAAACATTATTCGATGGTATCAGCCTGCAGTTTAAAGCGGGGCAAAAAACCGCCATTGTCGGCTCGACCGGTTCGGGAAAAACCACGCTGCTTAGTTTGATGGCGCGGCTTTATGATTTAAATAGCGGTGCGGTTCTGTTTAATGGACAGGACATTAAACAGTTCACGTTAAAATCGGTGCGCGAGAAATTTTCAATCGTGGCGCAGGATGTGGTTATTTTTAACAAAAGCATCGCAGAAAACATCCAATATGCAGATCCTAAAGCCAGCGCAGAGGCGGTGCGTGCGGCGGCAAAACTGGCGCGCATTGATGATTTGATGATCGAACGCGGGGATCAGCCCGTGGGTCCAAAAGGCAGCCTGCTTTCGGGTGGTCAAAAGCAGCGGATCGCGATCGCGCGGGCCTTTTTAAAACCGGCGCCGATCCTGCTTTTGGATGAGGCAACATCGGCGCTTGACGCGCTGACAGAACAAAAAGTTAATGCCAGTTTCAAGGATCTTCAGGCCGGTAAAACCACCATCGTTGTGGCGCATAAATTTTCGAGCGTGGTTGATGCAGATCATATTTATGTGCTTGAGGCCGGCAAATTGGTTGAACAAGGCACTCATGCCGATCTGATGGCCAAAGCCGGGCTATATGCCAGCATGTTTTCTGCGCAGGATGATATTTTAATATCTGGATGATGGTGTTTGCGCGCCTTCAAAACTCTGGTTGAGGCGGTCGATATTTTGCGCAGATCTTCGTAAAAGGCTTTGAAACCTTTCGCCAAATGCCGTGAAATGGGCCGATAGGCTTGATTAATCCCGCACAACGCGCCAACACTGTTGTGTATCGTATTGGGGGCCAGCATGCTCAAACCTGTCTTGATTATGTTCAATCTGTTTCTTTGGGCGTCTTCGGCGCAGGCGTTTCATCTTTGCACGGATATCCGCGCTGTGGTGGTGCGTGGGGCTGAAATGCTGATAGAGGGTCAAGAAGAAACGGCAATTGACGAGATGATTGCGGCCCAAATGCAGGCACATGGGCATATGCATACGCCCGCTTTGCGCGGCGCTATGCTTCGTCAGTCACTCAAATTGAGCCGAAAAATTGCCAATAGCGATTTAAGGCAAGTGACGGCTGTGAATTATTTTGGTGATCAGTTTCATACGGACTGTACCCGCAATAAAATCTGGTCGGGCATCGGGCATTAGCGTTTAGAGTGATTGTTTCCTAAAATTATTCTGCTGTTGGTTTCAAGGTTGGTAAAGCCATTAAATGCAGCGCGCTGCGAGGCGAGAAAATGAGTTTAAGGCTTGTAAACCCAGAAAAAATCACTCAACTTCCGTGACACCGCGCCCAAATTGGGTTTTTCAGAAACAGGATGTCTTATGGGAATAAAATTCCGCCTACCTTTGGTATGGAATGTCTATTTTTCGTTTTTTATCTATGCATTCAGTTTGGGGGCTATTTTCCCGCGGCTTGGGGATTTGCAATTGCAAATGGGCATTGGGCCTGCGGCTCTGGGGCTGTCGGTTACCGGTGCCGCCCTGGGGGTGCAAGTCTCATTATTGGTGGCCAGTTCAGTCTTGTCGCGGTTTGGATTTCGAACAGTAATGTTCTTTGGCATGCTGTTGATGGGCATTGGTGAAGCTTTGGCCGGTTTGGCCACCAGCCCTTATGTTTTCTTTGGATGGTTTTTTCTGGCGGGTTTGGCGATTGGCGTTGTGGAGGTTGCGGTGAATGTCGAAGCCGACCGGGTTGAGGCGCTGGCGGGTCGGCGGATTATGAACCGGTCGCATGCTTTTTGGAGTTTAGGGTTTTTCGCCACGGGTTTGCTGGGCGCGTTCGTGGCGCAGTTGGGCGTACCTGCAGGCCTGCATTTAAGCTTGACCGGGCTTGTTTCGGTTGCGTTAACGCTGTTGTTTTTGGCAAGGTATCAGCCAGCGCCGATCCGCGGCGCCGATCATGATGGCCCGCCAAAATTGGCCCGTCCAACCCGTGGGATCATGATTTTGGTTGCCTTTACATTATCTGCCATGCTGCTCGAAGGGGCTTTGATTGATTGGTCGGTGATTTATATGCGCGATGTTTTTGAGGAAAGCGCTTTTGTAAATGGATTGGCGCTGACATTAGGAGCTTTGGGGCAATTTATCATTCGGTTTTTTGCTGATCCCGTTGTGGATCGCCATGGCGCTGAGCGGGTGGCGCGGGTGTCTTTGATCGCGCTGGCTTTGGGCGCTGGCGTGGTTTCGTTTACGCCCAATTCCACTTTGGCCCTGATTGGGTTTGTATTTTTGGGTGCGGGAACTGCAGTTATTTTTCCTTTGGCGATCTCGGCGGCGGCGCAAAGAGGCGATCGCTCATCCCCAGAAAATGTAGCGGCTTTGGCGCAATTCTCGTTTGTAACGTTTCTTTTGGCGCCTCCTTTATTGGGTTTTGTGGCAGAAAATTTTGGCATTCGCTATTCCTTTGGTTTGGCGCTGCCTTTGATCTTGGCCAGTTGGCTAACCGTGGGGGCGCTGAGCCATGCGGGCCGGAAGCCGTAAAACCTGCGTTGATCCGCTTGGCCCGTCATCTCTTGTCGCAAATGAAGCTGCAGCGGGGGGCCTTGTTCGGATAGTGCAAGGCTAGGGATATGAAGAGGAAGGCCAGTTATGTCGCAAGCGCTGGTGTCAGATCAGGCAAGGTTAAGCATTCTATGCGTGCTGGGTGCGTCTTTGGCGTTTTCCTTAAACGATATTACGGTGAAATATTTTACCGATAGCTTACCGCTTCATGAAGTTATTTTATTCCGCTCGCTTTTTGGAATGGCATTCATTCTGTTCTTTTTTGGGCGAGGGGTGCCCTTCAAAACCATGTTTTCAACCCGCCGCCTATCGCGCCATATCTTGCGCGGGCTAAGCGTGGTGGTGGCAAATTTTGCTTTTTTTGCAGGCTTGGCTGCCTTGCCACTGGCGGAGGCCTCGGCGATTTTCTTTATCGCGCCGCTGTTAATTACGGGATTTTCGGCATTTTTTTTGGGGGAATATGTAGGTGTCTGGCGCTGGACGGCGCTTTTGGTCGGCTTGCTCGGCGTTTTGATCATCGTAAAGCCCGGCAGTGCAGCGTTTCAATGGGCGGTGATTTTGCCGCTTTTATCTGCGATTGCCTATGCCACCTTGCACACGATCACCCGTTCGATGGGGCTCGCGGAATCGCCCATCACCATGTCGCTTTATATCCAATTGGTCTTTATTGTCGTGTGCCTTGGGATGGGTTTGATGTTTGGAGATGGAAGATTTGCCGGGTTGGGCCATCCTTCGGCTGAGTTTATATTGCGCGCATGGGCATGGCCCAGCGGCAGAGATGTTCTTTTATTCGTAGCTGCGGGGTTTTTCAGCGCGTCTGGTGGCTATCTTATCAGCCAAGCCTATCGCAGCAGTAGCGCTGGTTTGGTGGCCCCTTTTGAATATTCTACGATCATTTTGGCCGTTTTATGGGGTTATATATTTTGGCAGGAAGTGCCGGGCTTAAGTTCGGCCTTTGGAATCTTTTTAATCATTGCCTCGGGGGTTTTTGTAGCGATACGTGAGTTTAAACGACAAGTGCCGCCTGCCTCGCAAAAGCTATCGGCGCGTCGCTGAGCCGGGCAGTGGCTGCGCTGAAATTAGGGTGCGTTAGCGCGTTTTCAGCCCGTTTTCCCGCGCTACAAAATCTACCAAATGGGGCACGTAATCCTCTGGGCCATCGCCACCCGCGGCCATGGCGCGCGCAAAACTGCTTTTCGCGGCATTTCCAATTGGATTTGCAATGCCCGCCTGATTGGCCATGCTTTCGAGATAGCGCAGATCTTTGAGCGCGTTGGTCATGGTGAATTTATGGGCCTCACGATTGCCATCCAGCGCGTAACCCATAAAGGTTTGATAAAACCCACAATCCATCCGGCTACCGCGGATCACGCTGTCAAAGCGCTTGGCATCAATTCCCATTTTAGCCCCTAAGGCCAGCGCTTCGGAATACATGGCGGCATAGCCCAGCGATAGAAAATTATTTAGCAATTTCATACGGTGGCCATCGCCAACCGCGCCGATATGCACGAGCGTTGCAGCCCAGCTTTCGATGACTGGTTTGATCCGCGCAAAAACCGGCTGATCTGCGCCCACCATCGCAGATAGCGCGCCCTCTTCTGCTTGCACCGGCGTGCCTCCTAACGGGGCATCCACCATATGAATGCGCTTTGATTTCAAATTTTCTGCTAGTTTTAGGGTGGAGGTGGGGTCGGATGTTGAGCAATCGATGATAACGGCGTTTTCTGACAGATTAGGGGTGAGTTCCGCGATAATCTGTTCGACCTGAGGCGAACCTGGGGCACAGATGAATATCAGCGTTGAGTCTTTGGCCAGCTCTTCTAGGGTGCCGGCTTCATGCGCGCCCAGCGACACCAGATTTTCAACCGGCACGCGGTTTTTATGCGCGATTACGGTCACAGGATATCCCGCGCGTAAAATATTTTTGGCCATGCCATGGCCCATCAGGCCCACGCCGATAAATCCAATTTTTTCGTTTTGCTGCATGCCAACCTCTTTTCTGAAATTTTATGTGTGCATTAATCGTTAAATCAGGTTGCATCGCAAGGGCTTCTTACGCCTAAAGGCGATTGCCTTTGCCCTTGTTGATGGGGTTTACGGACAGCATACCCCTTAAGTGTTGTGACTCGCCAAAAAAAGAGACGCTATTTCTAGCGTCTCGAGATACCGAATAATCTGGGAGGATATATTTTCGGTTTTTACGATCTGGGAGGAGGTAGACCGTATTCTATTGCTACCATATTTTTCTGCATCGCAGAAATACTTATTTTGAATTGCTGCAATGCAGAAAAATCATAGCTCATACATAATCATCCGCGGTTTTGTGCAGATAGAGGAAGGAATGCGTGAATTTTATGCAGCGAAAACTTTTATCTGGGTATGTGCGATTTTAGCGCGCAAGCCTTCGGGCGGATCTGCTGCGCAGATCCTGGCTGGGGTACAGAATCGCGCCCTATTTTCGGACGCACCATAATGGCCTAGCCCCCTATTTTTTAGGTTATGAGGTATAAAGAATTGAGCGGGTGCTTGATATTAATTTTCTGCACCTCAGAAAACCCTGCCTCGGTGCATAGGTTGCGCAACACAGAATCGGATAGACCCACCGTTCCCATACCTTCTCCGCCCTGCCACATTGAGGTGGTCATACAAAAATGTAGACTGATGCCCAATTTAAACACGCCATACGGGCCTGAATTATCAACCGGATCTTCTGTGGCTTCGATATCCATCAGCAAAAACATCCCATCCTGGGCCATAGAATGTTTGAGGGTTTTTAAGCCAAGCGCCGGGTTTGGCAGATCGTGAATTAAATCAAACGTGGCGATGATATCATATTGGCCCGGGCTGCCTTCATCCATATTCCAATGTTTAAATGTGATATTACGGTCAACGCCAGCCTCTTTTGCGTTGACGCCGGCCTGTTCTATATTTGGCAAGAATGCATCGTAGCCAATAAATTCTGACTCGGGAAATAGCTTCGCCAACTCAATCGTGGACCTGCCCGTACCGCAGCCAAAATCGGCAAACCGGGCGCCTTTTTTTAAGCGCTGCGTCAGCGCTGGGATATGGGGCAACCAATCTTTTACCAAGAAATTGCGATAGCGGGAGCAGCCTGTGTGGTCCAGCGCCTGCCAAAGCGCAGGCGGATAATCTTCAAACCCGACGCCGCCGCCAGCTTTGAAGGCCTCGCGCAGCTTCTCATAGGGCAATAACGCGCTGTTCAGCAATTTAAAGGCACCATATTGGGCAAAGCGGCCGCCGTCTTCCACCAATAGCTGTGCTTGATCTGGGCTTAGCCACGCTTCGCGCGTGGTTTTATCGAACATCACATAGCCGCTGAGCACGATCCCGTGCAGCCATTCGCGAACATAACGTTCGTTTAACTGCAGGCGCGCTGCCAGTTGCGCTGAGGTAGAGCGCCCGTGTGCGTGCAAATCTTTGAAAAGCCCCAGTTCAATGCCAAGACTGCACAGCCGCACTGAGACGGCCCCCGCCATATCCCTTCCGGCTTGTTCCAACAGGGCTTTGGGTTTTGTATCGCTCATCAGCTTGTTTCCTCGGGTTTTGCGGGTCTGCTCTGGCCAAAGGCATAGGAAGGGGTTGAGCCGCCGACGCGCCGTTACATCTGCCCTGCCATATTATCAATTTTGGGTATTGTGTTAAGAATATATTTGCAAAATTCCGCAGCGTTTTTTGCGCAGCTTTAGAGGTGAAGCTCTTCTAGATAGGGTGGGTTACATCCCGCGCGTTCGCAGTTCAGCGCTGCCGCTGTTGCGGCGACTTCTAACAGGCTTTGCAAATTCTCAGGGCTTAAGGATGAAAGTGCCTTATGCGTGTCCCAGCCATTTTTGGTGATCTGCGCGATTAAAGTGCCCATAAAGGTGTCGCCCGCCCCCACCGTATCGGCCAGAGGGGATGCAACGCCCGCAGGCACCGCGATTTTGTGCTGCGCGGTTGCGCCGATCGCGCCCTTTTGGCCCATTGTCAGCACCAGCAATGCGGCATTGCTCAGCGCGCGGATCTTTTCAAATGCCTCTAGCAAAGGCAGCTCTGGAAGCAGATAGGCCAGATCTTCATCGCTTAGCTTGACCAGTGTTGCCGAGCCCAATAGCCGCAACACGCGCTCTACATATTCTGCTTTATTGGCAATCAATCCCGGCCTGGCATTGGGATCTAGGCAGGTCATCATGCCTTTTTCGGCGCAGCTTTCAAAAAACGCCTCCCAGGCTTGGGCATCCGCACCGGTGATCAAGGCCAAAGAGCCAATATGAAACGCCGTTGCCTTGGCGGGGCAAGTCTCGATCAATTGCTGATAGGATATCTGGCGTTCCGCTGTGCCCTCACGGTAGAACTGATAGCTTGGAATGCCATCCGCCAGCGAAACAACCGCCAGCGATGTTGGCTGCGACACGCGCTGGGCGGCCAAGGCAATATTATCTTGTGCAAGGCGCGCTTCCAGCATTGCTCCCAAAGCATCTTCTGAAACGGGCGTCATATAGGTGACATCTTGGCCTTGCCGGGCTGTCGCTATTGCGCAGTTGTAACAAGAACCGCCTGGAATGGCTTGGTACAAAGCCGCCCCATCCGGCGTGCCGGTTTGTACAAAGTCAATCAGGTTCTCTCCACCCACAAGAATCATATGATCGTTCCTTCTTTCTAAT
>ERZ802830.1712-NODE-1712-length-20659-cov-44.6039_pt1 | contig 20659 bp, 20 predicted proteins | sample MGYA00345654_ERZ802830 | MGnify/ENA primary metagenome ERZ802830 (study PRJEB30503, sample SAMEA104212375) | marine metagenome | biome: Westerlies Biome; feature: [SRF] surface water layer (ENVO:00010504) within the epipelagic zone...; material: water...
CGCAATGGAGCGAGGTTATTGATACCAACCTCTCTGGCGTCTTTAATATGACGCATCCGCTTTGGCCCGGCATGCGCGAGCGCAAATTTGGCAGAGTGATCACAATCAGCTCGATCAATGGTCAAAAGGGCCAATTTGCTCAGGCCAATTATGCGGCCTCTAAAGCCGGTGATCTGGGGATGACCAAAACCCTTGCCCAAGAAGGCGCGCGGTATGGGATCACGGCAAATGCCGTCTGCCCGGGATATATCGACACAGATATGGTTAAAGATCTGTCTGAAAAAGTGATCGACAGCATCGTGGCGCAAATTCCAGCGGGGCGCCTTGGTCAGGCAGAGGAAATCGCCCGATGCGTGGTGTTTTTGGCCGCTGATAGCTCTGGCTTCATCAATGGCGCAACTTTAAATGCCAATGGCGCGCAATATTTGGCATAATCCAAAACATCTGCTTACTTTGCAATTATGGCTTGGGCAGCGCTTTGTGCGCAAAACGCTGCCCAAGATATGTAAGCGCTTCCTTAACGCGAGGGGGAGGCCAATTCAGCGCAGGCCGTTGCAAAAACCTGCGCGGCGACGCGTCGACAGCCATCGCTGCCGCGTGACGCACTCGCCCTTGCAGCATCTCTTTGATCTGCAGCTATGGCGCAGCGTTTTTTTGACAAGATCATACAGGTCTCTCCATCTGCCACTGATAACAAAGAGCAGGGGCATGGATAAATGACCTTTCTTCATCGGCGAAATGCGATTTTACAAAAGCTGTAAGCTGTGCTGATGCAAAATGATCTGGACTGTATAGAGGTAAATCCAAATTTATGCATAATTCAATAATTGCCGATGTTTAAAAGACAAATTCTAAAAGCGTCTCAAAAAGGCAAACGCCTGCAACAGTCTAAATCGGTTGACCCCCAAACCTGCAACATATGCGATTATGCCAGGTCAACGCGCGTGGCCATCGACTGCGGCGTGACGCGCCGCCATTTGCAGCCTAAAGCATCGCCGGAAAAACCTGATCAGGCGGTCTATGACCATCGGCAAAGGTCTTGATATTGATGATGACCTTTTCGCCCATTTCCATGCGCCCCTCGATCGTGGCAGATCCCATATGGGGCAATAAAACCACGTTTGCCAAACGGCGCAAATCAGCATTTACATCGGTGCCATGCTCGTACACATCCAATCCTGCACCTGCCAGCTCGCCGGCTGCCAGCATCCGCGTTAGGGCATTTTCATCAATCACCTCACCCCGGGATGTATTTATGATCACCGCGCTGGGTTTCATAAGCTTCAAGCGCCGCGCGTTCATCAAATGAAACGTCGACGGCGTATGGGGGCAATTAATCGATAGGATATCCATTCTCGCCACCATTTGATCCAGACTTTCCCAATAAGTGGCCTCAAACTGGCTTTCAGTTTCTGAATGCAGGCGTTTGCGATTGTGATAATGAATTTGAACGCCAAAGGCGCGGGCGCGTTGCGCAACCGCTTGGCCAATGCGCCCCATCCCAAGGATACCCAGGCGGCGGCCTCCCAAGCGCCCCCCCAAAAACCCGGTCGGTGACCAACCCGACCATTGGCCCGATTGCATCATGCTTAAACCTTCAGGAATCCGGCGCGTCACTCCGAGCATCAGCGCCATCGCCATATCCGCCGTATCCTCAGTCACCACGCCAGAGGTGTTCGAAACCAGAATGCCACGTTGATTGGCAGTTTTCACATCAATATGATCAACACCCGCCCCAAAATTAGCGATCAACTTTAGATCTGGGCCAGCTTGCGCTAATAAAGCCGCATCAATATCATCGGTGACGGTTGGCACCAAAACATCGATTGTCTTCATCAAAGCACCCAGCTCAGCCCGCTCCATCGGAATATCTTGATCGCGCAATTGAACATCAAACAGCTCTTTCATACGGGTTTCGACCGCTTCAGGAAGACGGCGCGTTACTGCTACGCGAAGTTTATCTGATGGCATATGAGCCTCTTTACTGACACAGCTGTTACCCGCATAAAGTGACGTAAGTTGCATCAGGGCACAAGAACCCCTAGATAAAAAATTGAACCAGGATTTTGAGCGTCAAACATGCTGCGCATTCTAGCACCATTCGTTCTGAGCTTTTTATTGGCCAGCAGCCTCTGGGCACAAGAGCGCGGCCCAGTGACCAATCTGCCAATGCCGCGTTACGTGTCTTTGAAAGCCAGCAAAGCCCATGCCCGCCGCGGGCCTTCCTTATCGCACCGGATTGATTGGGTGTTTACACGCAAAAACATGCCTTTGGAAATTTATGCCGAATATGAAAACTGGCGGCGGGTGCGAGATATCGACGGCGCCGGAGGCTGGGTGCATTATTCGATGCTCTCTGGTGTCCGCAGTGCGATTGTAACGACCGACATGCACCCCTTGCTTTCACGCCCTGATCGCAGCAGTGCGTTGCGCGCACGGATTGAACATAATGTCATCGTCAGCATCGACGAATGCACCTTGGATTGGTGCCGCGCAAGATCCGGTCAATTTAAAGGATGGCTGCCAAAAGACGCGCTTTGGGGTGTTTACCCAAACGAATTGCGCGATTAACGGCGCTCTAAAACCATCACGTTTGCTTATTTAACGATTTGCCAATCTCCATCCGCGCTGCGACAGGCCTGGCCATAGCCTTGCTCTTTACGCCCACCAACGATGATTTCTTGCGTATACTCGCGGCACACCGTGTCAGCGCGATAAAACGTGCGCGTTGGCTTTACGCTGCCACTATTGCCGCTATCGGGGTTCTTCCACGCAACGGCCGTATTCGTGGGCGAGGTTTCAAGCGCGGTTTGATAATTATTGTTCAACATCCGGCGATCCAGCTCATCCAGAGAGGCCCCAATATCTGCTCCAATCACCATACCTGCCACGGCGCCCAGAAATGTCGCAAATTGCTGATTATCAGAACCCTCAGCCATCTGATTGGCTAAGGCACCCCCCACAACCGCACCGCTCAGCGTGCCAATTGTTTCTTTACGGCCGGGCTCGCCAGGCGCTTGAGAAACGCCGCTGCCGGTAGTTTGGCAGCCCGCTAAACCAATCATAAGAACCGATATTATCACGCATTTTCTCATAGTATTCTCCTGTCAAGTCAGCGCGAGCGCCCGTCGATATATAGCAATATCATGCCGTAGAAACCAACTGATTTAAATAGCCGACTTACGCCTAGCGGCAAAAATCCGCACATAAAAACACCCGCTGCAAAATATAGATTGTGTCTGTGCCAGACAAATTAGCAATACCCGATGACCTGCAAATTATAATTTTCAATAAGAAACGTTTAAAAACCGAGATAAAGCGCATCTGGTTTCATCCAAAGCGTTAGCTACCCCCCCCCGCGCCAGCATTTGGATAGAATTGTTGTGATTGAGTGACAAGCATCACGCTTTCGGCAGAGAGCTCAGACAAAGCTTGAAACCATATTTGTCTTTGGCAGAGCGTAAAAAGATCCAGCCGGATCCATAAAAAAGGTGGGCGCGTAGCCCACCAGTCTTTTAAGGGAGGAAATGAAGAAAAAAACAACTTCACACCCTATAATACGGTTTTCTTATCAAATCGTTTAGCTGACGCGCATAATATTAAAATCAAAATATCGGCAAGGTCATTGCGCCAAGCGCTCGAAAACCTCTTCGACCTGCACCAGCCGTTTTTCAGAGATAGAAAGATACGCGGCTTCAGCAAGAACAAGGGCCTGACGCCCATCTTCAAAGCCAACCTCTGCGGGTTTATGGTTTTTCACAGCCTCAACAAAGGCGGCGATCTCTGCCATAAAGGCTTCGTGATAGCGCTCTAAAAAGAAGTGCAAATAGGGCTGACTTGTTTCGCTTTCCTGCGCCGAGTAGCGGCGCAACTCATACGGCTTGCGGTTATCGCTGATCAACATGCCCGTTGAACCTAGCAATTCCAATCGCTGGTCATAGCCATAAACCGCCGTTCGCGAATTATTGATCTGGCATTGTTTGCCATCCGCGGTCCGCATGACGATCATCGCGCTGTCAAGATCGTCTAGCTCCTCCATCAACGCAGGATCGATCAAACGCCCCCCCATCGCCATAACCTCTGTCGGGGTTTCGCCCAGAATAAAGCGGGCCAAATCAAAATCATGGATGGTCATATCGCGCAGCAATCCACCGGCGCTTTCATAATAGGATCTGGGCGGCATTTCAGGGTCGCGCGAGGTTATAATCACTTGATGCAAATCACCAATATCTCCGTTCAATAACCCTTGGCGCGCGGCCCGATGGCCCGGATCGAAACGGCGGTTAAAGCCCAGTTGGATCAACACATCGCTGCCCGAAATTCTTTCTGCGCAGGCATTGACGCGTGCGAGGCTGAGATCAATGGGCTTTTCACACAGCACTGGCTTGCCCGCAGCCACCGCCATTTCAATAAAATCCGCATGGGTTTCAGTGGTGGTGGCGATTAAAACAGCATCCACTTGACCCGAGGAAAATATCTCTTGTGGGTTAGAGGCCGCCGGCACACCATGCTGTTCGGCCACGGCAGAGGCGCTTGACACGTGGACATCATAAACCATAGCCAATTCAGCATCTGCGTGGCGCGCGATATTATCCGCATGCATGCGCCCTATCCGTCCACATCCCAAAACCGCTATGTTGAGCATTTCTTTTCTCCTAAAATAACAGGGTATTCGGTTCGCGCACAGGCTTTACATTGAGCGCTCTAATGTCAAGCCTCAGCAGCTGTGCGCATATCTGCATAAGCAGCTTGACAATAGGCCCAAGCATTCAAACCCAAATCCAATCAAAATCATAATGGCAAAACGCCCGGAAAAATATTCCAGACAGCGTCATGCCCTTAAGAACATGTAAAAGGATAAGTTTCGCCCTACGATGCGCTATGCATGCGCTATCAGATCTTCAATTTCTTTGCGCAAATATGGCGGAATATTGATCCCGTTTTTGCGGGCGTCATGACGCTTTTGACCACGGCTTGCGCCTGGCAAGCGCGTACCGCTTTGCGCCAAGATGGCGGAACATAAAGCACTGAGGCGGGTTTCGAAGGCCTGGCCACCAAATTTTTGCGGGTCAATCGCTATGATCATTTGCCCCACGCCAGGGGGCGCGCCTTCCGCCTCAAAAAAGGACGTGGCCTCAAAGCTATGATTTGCACCGATCAAACTGGCAGATAGAATTTCAACCATGAGACTTAAGGCGGCACCTTTGGCATCGCCAAGGGGGACCATTGAACCAGCCAAAGCCGCTTTGGGATCAGTCGTCGCTTGCCCGTTTTGATCCAAAGCCCATCCTTCAGGAATCGAGTCGCCGGCTTTATCAGCCGCCATCACTTTACCTCTGGCGACTTTGGACAGCGAAAGATCAATTACCAAAGGCGCTGCTTCGGCGCGAGGGCTGGCAAACGCAATCGGGTTGGTGCCGAACACCGGTTGGCTTCCCCCCCAAGGCGCCATCGCTTTGGGCGTATTGGCAAACATGAGGGCAATCATGCCTTGCTCTGCCAAGGCCTCGACATGCGCGCCCATTTGACCCGCATGGTGCGATCTTATGATCCCCGCAGCCGCTATGCCCGTTTCTGGCAAGCGCGTCAGCAATTCCGAAATTGCCAAAGCGATCGCGGGAAAAGCGAACCCATTTTGTGCATCAACGCGTATCAGCCCAGCGCTGCAGATTTCAAGCTGCGGAACCGCGGCGCCGTTCACTTTACCCGATCGCGCCTGCAACGCATAGCTTTTCACCCGCGATAACCCATGGCCCTTTTGTCCATCAATTTCTGCAGCAACCAAAGCTGCAGCAACCTTAGCTGCATTGGTCTCAGAAACCCCAGATTGTACCAGAGCCCGGCTAACAAAGCGAACCGCATCCGCAACGCTTAATGCGGTTTTATTCTCAATATCAGTCATGCCATCTCCCATTTGCCTGCCCTCTAACCTGTTTCATTCGCGGTTAGAAGCTGGAAATGACCGATTTTGTTTCAAACAGACGCCGCGTTCAGCGCCGCCAATACACCGCGTAATTCCGCCAAACCCTTCAAGCGCCCGATATAAGGATATCCCGGATGCGTGCCGGCCCCCTTATCGCCCGCCAAAGCATGGCCGTGATCTGGCCGAAAATAAATCGGGCGACCCTGTTCTTCTGCGTGCCGACGATGCGTTTCAGACTGTAGGATTTCCATCACTTGAACCAGATCAACATCCCCGCCAAGATGATTTGATTCATGGAAAGACCCATCGGGTGATTTTGTAACATTGCGCAAATGCGCGAAATGCACATGTTGCGCAAAAGCGCGCGCCATTGCGATCACATCATTCTTAGGATGCGCCCCGAAACCACCCGTGCAAAACGTGACTCCATTCTCATGCGCCTGGACTGCCTCTAAAATCCAAGCGATGTCAGATTGCGTTGAGACAATGCGCGGCAAGCCCAAAATATCCCAAGGAGGATCATCGGGATGAATGCACATATTTACCCCAAGCTCTTGCGCCGTAGGAATGATTTCCTGCAGGAACCGTTTCAAATTCGCTCTTAAATCTTGATGGGTCAGCCCCTCATATGCCTGCAAAGCGGCGCGCAAGCCCGCCACATCATATCGATCATAAGCTCCGGGCAGGCCCGTCATAATCGAAGCCAGCAAACGGTCTTTATCAGCCATATCCGCCTTCTCGAACCATAGTTGCGCTTGCGAAATCACCTGTTTGGCGTGATCATCTTCGGCGCCGGGGCGCTGCAAGATGAACATATCAAAAGCTGCCATCTCAACCGCGGAATAGCGCAGCGCATGGCCGCCCGATGGCATCTGCCAATCCAGCGTTGTTCTGGTCCAATCCAGAACGGGCATAAAATTGTAACAAATCGTTTTAATGCCGCAGGCCGCAAGATTGGCCATTGATTGTCGGTAATTTGCAAAAATACGCGGCAAATCGCCCTCGCCTTTTTTGATATTCTCATGCAGCGGCAGACTTTCCACCACTTGCCAAGATAAGGGGCGATCAGCCCGCGCAATAAGCGCTTGCCGGGATTGGATCGCCGCCTCATCCCATACCTCTCCATATGGAATTTCATGCAAGGCAGAAACCAACACCCCCGCGCCGGATTGGGCAATATGATCCAAAGAAATCTTATCAAGCGGTCCGAACCAACGCCACGATTCAATCATTGATCTCTCCCGTTTTGAAAGCTGGAGCACAGGTAAAACGAACGGCTTTTTCAAAAGCTCTGCGCCCAACAACGCGTTCCGGCTGAGTTTACGGCACGATTGCATAAACCAGATGATTGTACAATTTGGATCTTATTCGCGCGCCTCTGTCTTAAAGCGGGCTTCAAAGGCTCGAGATTGAACATCCCTGCTTGGGCGGCTGGGGTTTTAGTTTTCAGCTTGTTTTCGCGTGCAGAAATAAAAAAGGCCCCCTAAAAAAGGGGGGCCAAAGTAACATTGAAACGTCTGGGAGGATCGAGTTCAATGATGCACAAAATTCGGGAGGAATTAAGATTTGCAACGTGGAAGGATCACCAAAGCCCAAGCCCGCAAAGCCGAAGTTGGGTTTTCAGCGGCCGAAAGATCATCAGGACTACCCTCTGGCACTTTCCGCCTAGAGTTTCAGCGCAACTGCTTAATACGTCACCACAAAGAAACTTTTAAGCGGGTGGCTCTGTTATAAAATGCGATAAAGCCCAGCGCATAACGATTGATCGATTGATTGCAGAGCGCAATGCAGCCCAAATGGGCGGCGTGTTGGCCCGATGCGTGATGTGTTCAAAGCGAGTAAATGGTCTCAGACACCTATTGAAGTTGCACAGTAACTTGGGCTTAAAATTTAACGCCTTAGGATCTGAAACCATTTGCCAGAGAGATGATGCCTCAGTAGACAAGGTAAGCGCCCCAGTTTAGAGCGCCGATGAAAACGCCTGGCATTCGCCCTTCAAATTTGGATATAAAATGACCTATACGCCCGCATCTTCACGCTATGACGCAATGGTTTATCGCCGATGCGGTCAATCCGGTTTAAAACTGCCCGCGGTATCTTTGGGCCTCTGGCATAATTTCGGCCATGATTTTCCACATCATACCAAACGAAAAATCTGCCAAACAGCGTTTGATCATGGCATCACACATTTTGATCTGGCCAATAATTATGGACCACCGCCCGGCAGTGCGGAAGCAGCCTTTGGTGATATTTTGCGCCAAGATTTCGCCGGCTATCGAGACGAATTATTGATAAGTTCAAAGGCTGGATATAATATGTGGGATGGCCCCTATGGAGAATGGGGCAGCCGCAAATACCTGATTGCCTCTTGCGATCAATCGCTTCGGCGGATGGGTTTGGATTATGTTGATATTTTCTATTCACACCGGTTCGATCCAAATACACCTCTAGAAGAAACGATGGGCGCCCTGGATCATATCGTCCGCTCTGGTCGGGCACTTTATGTAGGCATTTCAAGCTATAACAGCAAACGCACGCAAGAAGCCGTGGCAATCTTGAAGGCGCTGGGCACCCCCTGTCTGATCCATCAACCAAGCTATAACATGTTCAACCGTTGGGTCGAAAGCGATGGGCTGCTTGACAGCTTAGACAGTCTTGGCATGGGGTCAATCGCCTTCACGCCTTTGGCCCAGGGGCTTCTCACAAACAAGTATCTTAACGGAATTCCCAGCGATAGCCGCGCCATGCAAGAAAAAAGCCTTGATCGCGGCCGGATCGCCGATACGCTGGTCGAGGCGTTGCGCGGTTTGAATGCTATTGCAGAGGCACGCGGTCAATCCTTGGCGCAAATGGCACTGGCTTGGGTATTGCGCGAGGGGCGCGTAACCTCCGCGCTGATTGGGGCATCAAAGCCCGAGCAAGTGGTGGATTGTGCCGGTGCGATCCAGAATTTAGAGTTTAGTGAAGATGAACTTCAGCGCATCAATGCCTATGCCACTGATCGAGACTTGAACCTGTGGGCGGCCTCATCCGAGCTTGCATAGTCCAAAGCCCCGGAGAGGCCTTGCCAAGTTGATGATCGATGCCCGCTTTGCCGCGCAAAATAATGCGCCTCTCACGTCTTGACCATCATTTTAAGCCGGGCTGGCAGCAGAAGCGGGCTCTTTGGCGGATCTGCTCTGAAGCCTTTATGCCCAAGCTTATTTGAAAACTTTACACAAGCTTCCCCCGTGCGGCCACGGAAATGCAGGCAACCACTTGGTCGCCCCGAATAGCGACCAGGTGATCAAACATATTTACAGACACACAGACATGGTTGGGGATGACGCGGACGATCTCTCCTATCTCTGGTTTGCGCGCAGTTTGGGATAAATCTAAAAATCCGTGTTCTTCTGCAAATTTATCAATGCGAGCGCTTGGATATTCAATAATATGCCCATAGCCATCTAAGCCTCCTACATCCGAGGTGAAGGTTTTTGAGCCCGCATCCAATATACCGCGCTCGGCGCCGGCCCGGCTCACAACGCTGGTGAAAATGTGATAAGCGCAGTTTTCTAGCGTGGCAAATCCAGCGGCGATCATCATTCGATCATTAAAAATACAGGTTCCAGCGCGATGCTCGGTGGCGCCGCTCAAAAGTCCGATATTCTCTAAATTTGGGGTTCCGCCAGTCGAAACAATACGTGCTTTGAGACCTAGATGTTTCAATCCCGCCTGCACCGCATCAAAAAATCTCTGGGTATGTGGCCAGCCGTTTAACGGCGGGTAAAACAACAAGCCAGCAAACCTCAAATGCGGATCATCTTTAATCACCTGTGCCAAATCTAAAGCTTGCTGTGGGGTCTCAACGCCCGCACGGTTTTGCCCCGTATCGCATTCAATCAGAACCTCTAAAGGGCGCCCTGCATCTTGCGCAGCCTGCGCATAGGCGGTTAAGCTCACGCGATTATCAGCGCAGACTTTCAAAGCGACGCGCTTTTGCAACGCAGCCAACCGACCCGAGCGCGCAGCGCCCAGCAGATTGGTTGCAATCACGATATCGCTTATCCCGGCATCCGCCATAATTTCAGCCTCGCCAAGTTTCTGACAAGTGATCCCCTGCGCCCCCGCAGCAATTTGCATTTTGGCCAAAATTGGCGATTTATGCGTTTTTATATGGGGCCGATTGGCAAGGCCTTGGGCGGCGCATAAACGCTGTGCTGTTTGGATATTTTGCTCAACCTTATCAAGATCAATAACAGCGCAGGGTGTGCCAAAATCGCGCATAATGGTTTGTTTCAACGTATGATCAATTGACCTCATAACAGGCCTGCCCTTCAGATTTAATACCCGCAATTGAAGCTTACGTTGATCGGGCAAATGGCGCCACTTTAAACTCGCTAAGCGCCCTGAAATAGCGTAGTCTCTTGGCTATGAAAAAACAAAAGTTAGGCAGTAGCGGGCTGAGCGTCACATCAGTGGCGTTTGGTGCCTCGGCGCTGGGCAATATGCCTGATACCTATGGCTATGAGGTAAATGAGGCGCGCGCGCAGACCACCTTGCAAAAAATCTTTGATGGGCCTGTCAATTTTCTGGATACGTCAAACAACTACGGGTTGGGACGCAGCGAAAGCCGGATTGGACAAGCGATCAAAGCCCGAGGGGGGTTGCCTGACGGCTTTGTACTAGCCACAAAGCTTGATCGCGACATGCAAACAGGGTGCTTTGATGCTGATCAGGTCGCGCGCTCAATTGAAGAAAGCCTAACGCGCCTTGGCCTTGATTGCGTTCCACTTTTACATCTTCATGATCCCGAACACGCGCGTGACCTAAACGAAGTAACCCGCGATGGCGGCGCAATTGATGCCTTGTTCAAACTTAAGGAACAGGGCTTGGTTACCGCCGTTGGTCTTGCGATGGGCGCGCTGGACATCATGTTTCCGATCTTAAAAGCATATCCATTCGATAGTTTGATTAGCCATAACCGGTTCACCTTATTGAACCGCTCAGCAGGCCCAATGTTTGATTATGCGCAAAAGCAAAGCATCGCTGTTTTCAATGCCGCTCCATATGCAGGGGGCGTGCTCGCCAAGGGCAGCCATGATATGCCAAAAATCACCTATCAGCCCGCCAACGCAAAGCAGTTGCAACCCGTACGGGCTTTGGAGGATGTCTGTTGCCGCCACAACATCCCATTAGGGGCAGCTGCGTTGCAATTTTCTCTTAGTGAGAGGCGTGTAACATCTACAATTGTGGGCGTTTCCAGACCCGAGCGCGTGGAGGAAACGCTTGAATGGGCGGCGCTTGAATTGCCAGAACCTGCTTTGGCAGAATTGGCACAACTTTCTTTTGACCTTGGCGATCCGGAGGCCAATCGCGTCTACAAGCCGGGCTAATATTCACCACGTCTCGCCGCGAAATTTTGGGCCGAAGCTATCCGCTCACGTAGGGTTTATCTTTTGGGCGATACCAAAGCTTTTGATTGTGCAGACTGCCCAAAACAGATTGAATTTCCGTAATTTCTTTTTTTTCTGTCAAGCATGTTTTTGCGTTAGAAGTCGACATCTTTGATAATTGGTTCAACCGAAAACGCAGCGCGTCTTCTACGATTTCGAGCTCTTTCAATCCCATTTCAAAATTCGTATTATATCCCATATGCCCACCCTGTCGACGCGTTTAAAGATTAAAGATTTCGTATAGGAAACCAATATAAATTAATTGAAATTTTATCAAGGCTGTGTCTGATTAAATTTTTTAAAAGTCTTTTCTATTTTTCTTACGCGCCGCCGTGCTCAAAGATAACCTCAATTTTGAAAGCCACACCGCTTTGAAAAACCCTCAAATTGGATAACTGCACTGCCCTTTTTATGTGATGAATTGCACCCGGCGCATCTCTGCGAAGCGCGGAGTGAAACGCATCGCCTTTGGCCGACACTAAAGTTCACAACATGTTAGCGGGCGCTTTCACTGAAGCTTTTAGAGGCGCGTTATAAGCTCTGCCCCCGCGACGAACAGCACGAAAGCGACAAGCGTGGCGCCGAGAGACAAAAACAATTTACTATTTCCCTCCTGAGCAGACGTTTTCGCCGCTCTTGAGCGTTTAAAAATCAAAAGCAGGACAGCAATAACCAAAAGAATTGGGAGAAATCTTAAAACAAGCGCCATGATGTTTCCTTGGGATACGAGACAGGCTGATAATAACCAAGATAAATGGAATTAGAAACGTGAAAACCCGTGTTCAACCGCGTCATTTTTCAACTTTTGATCCAGAACGGCCAAAACAAAGCATGCCAAGCGCTTTGTTTCAGTTCCGATCCTCTGAATTGGAACGTATATTCAAATTTTTGACGGGCAGCGCTGCCCTCTGTGCATTGCAGATTTAGAAAAAATGCACCTACTGGTGAGGCATGTAAAACGCCCTCTCAAACACCCATGCTTGGTCTACGCGGTTTTCACGGGTTTTCTAATATTATCAGGTAAAGGCGAAAGCAGAGGCCAAGAACCGTTCTTGAACACGGGGCGGCAAAGCGCAATCTGCGGCTGAAAGGCATCTGATGTTTAAAAAATAACTTGCTCTATGATGATTTTTATTGGCAACCCCCCAAACAGCCAATAGGTAGCGGTATGACTTGGATCCATCGGCTCACATTATTTTCATATCTTGATTTGGTGGCCGTGTCTTTGCTTTTATTGTCCTTTATTGCCATTGGCGGGCTGATCGAATATGCGCCGCGCGCGCGCCCCTCGGTATCACAATTAATGGCAGAGCACCGGCGAAATTGGATGCAGCATATGGCCGCCCGCGATGTGCGCATTTTTGACGCGCAAGTTTTGAATGGATTGCGTCAAGGCACTGCTTTTTTTGCCTCGACCACAATGATCGCCACGGGGGGTGCATTGGCACTGATCGGCAATGCCGATCAATTGATCGGCGTTGCCATCGACCTTAATATAAATGCCAGTTCTCAGGTGGTTTGGGAAATCAAGCTGTTGCTGCTTTTGTTTTTCCTCACCAATGCTTTTTTAAAATTTGTTTGGGCGCACCGTCTGTTTGGTTATTGCGCCATATTGATGGCGGCGGTTCCTAATGACCCCAAGGATCCGCTGACGCTGCCAACAGCGCGCAAAGCCAGCGAAGTGAATATTACCGGCGCCCGCAGCTATAATCGTGGTTTGCGTGCGATCTATTTCTCGCTCGCTGCCGCTGCTTGGCTGGTGGGCCCAATCGCGCTTATTCTCGCCACTTTGATCACGCTCAGCGTTTTATTACGCCGTGAATTTCTTTCCCATTCGCGTCTGGTCTTGCTAGATCAAGCTTAGGGTCGACTCGAACCTGATAGGAAGCAAAAGCATCAATTTCATCTGATCGCCCAACTGGTTTTGCGTGTCAATCTATGAACCATTTTTCACTGCGGGCAAAGGTTGCCCAAACAGATGCAGGTTGAAACTGATTGAAACATCCGATGCGGGGCTTGACCTGTCGAGATAGACAGCCTAACCCCGCATTGCGCATGGGAATCATGGGCCGAGTCTCCGCCACCTTGATAAAACGGATTAGAAAATGAACAGATTACTTCCCGGAATCGCCGCTATGGCGGCTATTGTTGTTGCCTCAAATATTTTGGTACAGTTTCTGCTGCTCGATGGGCTTCTCACATGGGGGGCCTTCACCTATCCCCTAGCCTTCTTGGTCACCGATCTAATGAACCGGCTCTATGGGCCTGGCGACGCGCGTAAAGTCGTATTTTCAGGATTTGTGACAGGTATCTTCTGCTCCTTAATCGGTAGTCAAATTATGTTGCAAGGCGATGGCTATGAGTATCCGGCGGTGGCTTTACGCGTTGCAATAGGCTCTGGAAGTGCCTTTCTAGTGGCGCAATTGGTCGATGTGTTCATCTTTAATCGGCTGCGCAATGGCCAATGGTGGCGCGCGCCTCTTGCGTCTACGATTGTGGGATCTATCTTGGACACCGCTTTGTTTTTTACGATTGCCTTCTCGGCAAGTATTTCGGTTTTTTCCGATGCGGCCAACGATGAAATATCATGGGCTTGGGACCTAGTGCCCTTGCTGACCGTTGGCAGCGACGCCCCGCTTTGGGTGTCTTTGGCAATTGCGGATTGGATTGTAAAATTGTCAGTTGCCCTGATAGCGCTGATTCCTTTTCGCATTATGGCCGGCGTAAGCCGGTAGCAAATAGGCGCGGCATCCAGCACAGAACAAGGGCATGTCACCTATTTCACGTGGATTAAAGATCTGCATGAAAAGATAGCTTTATGCTGGCCCAAAATGGACTTAAACTAAAAGGCAAAATGCCACTGCATGTTTAGGTTCAAAAATGCGGAAAAGAAAAGCTATCGATTTGCAACTGCCCTTTTTTCAACCTCTTTGGCGGCGCATTGGCGTGGTTGCAGCTTGTGTTTTATGGACAGGACTCGAATTTTGGGGAGACAATCAAATTTGGGCTATGCTCGCGTTATGCCTCAGCCTTTATGTAGCCCATCAGTTTTTTATCGCTTTCGATCCTCAAGAGCCTACTGAAACGTCGGACAAACACTCCAAGCAAAAGAAACCTTAAGACTTCTCTACCAGCGCACAAAACAAACTTGAACGTCATTACTCTGCTAAGGCTTGAGCCAACCAGACCCTTGGCAATGAGGTAATCTCTATAACGCAGAGCATCTGCTCTGGTGTACTCAGCCAAGGTCTTGGCTCCACAGGCATCCACCAAATTGGTACAGGCTCTTTGTGCGGCTGCAAGAAAAGTCTTAGACTTACCAGCACCCTTCTGATTGAAATTCAATCGAAGGACGGCAAGACAAAGCGGTCAGGTTCGCAAATCAAAGTCCATGATCGGCTTATCCTTCCAAGTCAAAAGCCCCTATTTTCAATACGGTGAACACCAAGAAAATGCTGGGGGGATGCAACGGGGGCTTTGCCCCCTTGCCAAGAAGATGCGGTGTCATACACTCGCACAGATCTTGCGCACGGCGGCGGGGGTGCGTAGCACCGTTTACTTAGACCCGATCCTCAAAAAAGATATCCGAGAAGATCAAATTTCCCTTCCGGGCACTGTTTGTCGGATAAGCATTTTACCATAAATATTTCACTTAAATCACGTTCAATAACACTGTGGCTTTTCAATTCATCAATTGCGAGAAATGTCGTGTTTGCACGAGGCAGTAACGAATAGCCGGTTTGTTCGTATAGACATCGATCATCTGCCATTGCTAAGGCAAAACTTTTTCCTTTTGCAGATATTTCTGCACGCTCCAACAAAGCACGACCCACGCCCAAACACCGGTTCTCTTTACGAACGCATAGGTCAATAACACCTAAAATTGGCAAAATGTTGCTGCCTACGCGAACCAGTCTAAAGTCAAAACCAACATGGCCTATAAGTTTAGAGTTTTCCCAGGCAAAAAAACGCCCCTGCGGAGCTTGCTTAAAGTACGTCCTGCCCTCGTGAATGCCATCGAAACAACACTCAAGAAGGTCTGCGATGTCAACTTCATATTCTGAACCAACACCATCGCAAAATTCAATTTTTATAATATTCATAAAGGCGATCAATCTCTGATTTGATTTGCAAGGCAATAGATATGGTCTCTGCGCTTTCTGAAGTAGCTTCTACCAAAGACACCGAATCTGGTTTTCTAAGTGACGTAGGTTTCTAAGGCCTCAGGCAGCGTAATAGGCTGCTCAGTGGCAGTAGACACATCAAGCTGAGTATTTCGGGCAAATGAACCATATCCCGACTTTAACAAACTGCGCCCAATAAGATCAGGGTCAGCCATTCTAAGGTGAGACCAGTATTCATCCAACTTAGCCGCAGCGACCAAAGCCCTTGATTTAGCAGTCTGCGCAGACCTCGTCTTAAGCCCCTGAACAATACGGGGATAGGAATAATGGCTCAAAAGGTCAGCAGGAACCCGCCTTGAGAAGTATTAATACCCAGATCGGTTAAACGTATAAGGGACTTTTTTGGTCAGTAATCTGGTCAACACTCTCTCCAGCCCAATACTAAGGAAATGCTATTTATAAGAATGTTATCAGTAGGTTATCTATCGATAGACTGCTTAAGTCAGCCTAAATCTGGTACCCACGGCCGGAACAAACGAAAATCTTTCCACATTGGTTTTATGAGGTTTTTCAAAGCATACGGATTAACTATGAGTGCCTTTTCGGTCACTTTTGAGTTCCTTTTATTACTGTGATATAAATCAGTTCATTGTTGCCAAGAGAAGCAACCGTACTGTTCGAAATATCGTTTTATTATTACTAATGATGCAAGCTTTACGTTTTTAGGTAGGTATGGATGGTTGCCTCCAGGCCCTGATCCCAAATCATGTTCAACCAGTTTGAGAAAATTTTTGAGAATCTAGGTTCATCACGAAGTGTTCCATAAATTTGCTGCATATCTAACCAAGTTCTTGGATTGCTTCGTGCTTCTTGTGCTTTAGTCTGTAGATCGCTCCAATTTGGATCATTTGGGTCTATCAAACTTCCATCCGCCCGTGTACCAAAGCACATTCTCGCCCATGTTGCCTCTACTAGCGCCAATCCTTCAATAGACGTACCGGCCTCTAGACCATCACGGATTGACGGCAAAATGAAGCCAGGGTGTCGTGACGACCCATCGAATGCCACGCGACGCGTAGTATCTTCGATTTTAGCGTTTGCGAACCTGCTTTGAATAAGCGTCACATAGTCGAATGGTGACATCCCTGGCACAGCTTTTACGTGCGGTACAATTTCATTGAGCGTAACTTTTGTGAAAAGGCGGCCTATTAAGTCATGTGCCATACAGTCTGCAATTGTACTTACAGATAGCACCTCTGCGGGCACTGAGATAACTTGATGCCCGCCATTCAAGATGCGAATTTTCATCATCTCAAAATCATGAACAGCATCTGCGAATTGAACACCCACCTTTTGCCAATCGGGCCGGCCAGCACAAAAATTATCTTCGATCACCCACTGCCGAAAGTTTTCATGAGTAACAGGGACGCAATCATCAACCCCGTGTTGGTTAGCGATGGCTATTTCTTCAGGCCCCGTAGCTGGTACTATACAATCGACCATGGAATTAGGAAAAGTGCAATTTACGTCTATCCAATTGGCCAAGGACCCATCCAACATTCGTGCTAATGACACAACTGCTTGGCGTAATATGTCACCGTTACCTTGCAAGTTATCGCAGCTAAGTCCCGTTACCGGCCCAGCTCCCGTATCTCGCCGTATTTTCAGGGCAGCTACAATTGCTCCAAACACGGTTTTTGGTGCATCTGGATTACGAGCATCAAAGACGATATCTGGATGATCTTCATCAAAGCATTTCGTGGCTGGATCAATAAAGTATCCACCCTCGGTCACCGTCAAAGCCACAATACGAATATCGCTTCGAGCCATACGCAGTATGAGAGATTTATTATTTTCTTCTATTGGTATATAGTCAATCATTGAGCCAACGACCTCAACAGACGAAGACAATGGATCGAGTTCTATTAAGGTTGTAAGGCAATCCTGCCGTAACAGCTTTTCTCGCATTATTGCGTCAGCATCACGTACCCCTGCACCAATTATCGCCCAGTCATGTGCCTCACCAACCTGCATTAATCGGTGAAGATACCAAGCCTGATGCGCACGGTGAAAGTTACCTACACCTACATGAATGATGCCAGGCCTTAATGCAGAACGATCATAGTTGGGCACGATAATATTCTGTGGCAATTCATTCAGCGTGCCGTTGCTGAGTTCCATCAGTTTAGTTCTCCGTACAAAATCGTTCATCAACTCATCCAATTTCCGCCATCCACGTTGTACGTTTGTGCAACGATGTATTTTGCATCTTCGGATGCTAGAAAAATGGCCATACCAGTCAAATCATCAGGATTTGCCATACGCCCGTAGGGGACTGCTTTACTGACCTCGGCTTTCTTTTGCCCTAGCGCTTTGCCTTCATATTTCGCAAAATATGTATCGACGTCATCCCAGTGTTCTCCGTCAACCACACCAGGGGCAATAGCATTCACGTTAATACCATGCTTAATTAGGTTCAGCCCGGCAGATTGGGTCAAACTAATGACTGCAGCCTTCGAAGCGCAATAGACTGATACCAGTGCTTCGCCACGACGCCCAGCTTGACTGGCCATATTTATGATCGTACCACCATGGCCTTGCTCGATCATCTGACGAGCAACCGCCTGCATAGTGAACAAAGTTCCCGCAACATTAATTTCAAACGTACGTTCAAATTCTGTTCGATTTATTTCGGTGATTGGAGCAGCCGTAAAGACAGCTGCGTTGTTGATTAGAATATCTATTCTGCCAAATTTCGACACCACATTTGTGATAGCGTCATCTATGCTTTCCTGACAGGTGACATCCATTTCTATTGCGACAACTGATCCGCCAATTTCCTGCGCAGTGATTTTTGCACGCTCGATGTTTACGTCGCAAATCGCGACTTTAGCACCCTCTCGAACATAAGCTTTGGCAAAGGCACGCCCGATACCGCGGGCGGCACCTGTAATTAAGCCTACCTTTCCAAAGAGCCGTCCCGTCATACGCGTAGTCCTCTTTCATCAAATTTATGAATTTTGTCCATTTGTGGCGTCAGATAAATTGTATCACCATGCTTAACAGCAACATCGCCCGCAACACGAACAGTAACTAAATCTCCAAGCACTGTATCGTGAACGTGGACAAAGGTATCTGAACCTAAATGCTCCGCTACTCCGACGGTGCCTTTCCAAGTACCATCTGACAAATCGATATCGATATGTTCGGGTCGTACACCAGCAGTATGCGCGCCAAGTTTCTCGGCTTCAGAACCCGAAAAGATATTCATCTTTGGCGACCCAATGAACCCTGCTACAAACACATTTCCTGGTGTGTGGTAGAGTTCAAGGGGCGTCCCAACCTGTTCAATCACGCCCGCTTGAAGCACAACAATCTTGTCAGCCATGGTCATCGCTTCGACCTGATCATGGGTGACGTAAATCATCGTTGTTTTCATGCTTTTGTGCATTTCACTGATCTCAAGACGCATTCCTACCCGCAATGCCGCATCAAGGTTCGACAGCGGTTCGTCGAAGAGGAAAGCCGAAGGGTTGCGCACAATTGCTCGTCCAATGGCTACGCGCTGCCGTTGACCACCAGAAAGCGCGGCAGGTTTTCGATCAAGGTAGTCTGTCAAATTCAATGACCTGGCAGCAGCCTCAACCTTTTTATTGATTTCCGACTGATCCCTACCTTCCATGCGCAAAGGAAAAGCGATGTTTTTGCGCACAGTCATATGTGGATACAAAGCATATGATTGGAACACCATGGCAAGGCCGCGCTTTGATGGTGGAACCTGAGTGACATCGTCTCCGTCGATTTCAATATGCCCCGAGGTCAATTCCTCGAGTCCAGCAATCATTCGAAGCAGCGTAGATTTACCGCAGCCTGATGGCCCTACGAAGACCGCAAATTCACCGTCCTCAATGGTTAGATCTAAAGAAGGAATAACCTGCGTCTCACCAAAGCTTTTCGTTACATTGTTAAGTACGATGCGTCCCATAATCTTTCCTTATTTCACGGCGCCAAAGGTCAAACCTTGGACAAGTTGTTTTTGGCAGAACCAGCCCAACACGACGATGGGTCCAACAGCAGCAGTAGACACTGCGGATAAGCGTCCAAAGAAAAGCCCTTCCGGCGCTCTATTGCCTTCGATGAGCTTGGAAAGCGTTGCTGCGTCAATCGTTGTCAGCCGTACGGTCCAATAGGCTTCGTTCCAGCAGAAAATAAAAATAATTAGAGCAGTCGATGCTATGCCCCCCCAAGCGAGAGGTATGAGGATTTCTTTGACTTCGCCCCACGTACTTACCCCATCCATTTTACCCGCTTCGATGATATCTTTGGGGATTTCTTTGAAATAGGTGAACAACATCCAAATCGCGATCGGAAGATTAATCAAACTAACGACCGTAATAACCAGAACGTGCGTATCATATAAACCGATACCTTTTGCCAAAAATATCATTGGGTACAAGACTGCAGCAGCTGGCAGCATTTTTGTGGATAACATCCACATCAAAATATCTTTTGTTGCACGACTTGGATTGAAAGCCATCGCATAAGCCGCGGGCACACCGACCACCAGCGTAAACAAAGTAGCACAGACCGAAGTTATGACGGAATTTGTTGCAAATCGCCAATAGTCATAATTCTCGGTCAAGTTTAGATAGTTATCCAACGTCGGCTTGAACCAAATCAGGAATTCCGGCTTAACGGCATCGGCATCGGTTTTAAAGCTGGTCAACACCATCCAAAAGATCGGAAAGAAAAATAGTAGCGCAACACCCCAGGCCAACACTGGTCGGCCATAACGAGATATGTTTGAGTTCGCTGAAACAATAGCCATGATGCACCCCTCAATCCATCAACGTCTTGCCGATCATGCGCAGCAAGAAGATCGCAACAATATTTGCAAGGATGACCGCAAATATACCTGTAGCGCTCGCCGCACCGATATTATTGTTTGCAAATTCTCCAATCAGATAGGGCAAATTTTTGTTACCATTGCCGCGGCTTACAATTTCTATCTCAGCATATAAGGATAGGTGAAAAATTGCCTGTATCATTACAACGATCGCTATAGGGCGGGCCAAATGTGGCAAGGTCAAGAAGCGGAATTGAGACCAAGTTCCTGCACCGTCCAATACAGCAGCCTCCTTTTGTTGCTGATCTTCGGATTGCAGCGATGTCATAAA
>ERZ802830.1713-NODE-1713-length-20657-cov-8.33803_pt1 | contig 20657 bp, 16 predicted proteins | sample MGYA00345654_ERZ802830 | MGnify/ENA primary metagenome ERZ802830 (study PRJEB30503, sample SAMEA104212375) | marine metagenome | biome: Westerlies Biome; feature: [SRF] surface water layer (ENVO:00010504) within the epipelagic zone...; material: water...
CCCGTTGGTACTGGCGTATCGTTCGGTGAATTAGTCTATACTTACGATACCAGCGATGTTGGTGCTGGTAAGTCTTATAAGAAATTATATATTGGTAACCCTGCTGGTCCTGCAGCAGCTCCGATTCCTATCGGTGGTGAATATTACACTAGTTTGTTTACAGATAGTCCCGCAGACTATGGTAAACCCCAGGCATCTAAAGTCCTTATTCTTGATGATCAAGGACGAGTTGCTTCCTGGACAGTTGTAGATGATTTCTACACTGCAGGTGTTGGTACAGTTGCTGGCAACTTTAATGTTGGCGGTAATCTTAATGTAACTGGTGACCTCGTTTATGATGAGGCAAACGCTAGAAACTGGAATGTTACTGGCGTAGCAACTGCTGCAACTTTAGTTGTAACAGATGCATCTTTCTCAGGTAGTGGTGATATTCCTAACCTGTTTGCAGCAACAGGTATTGTAACCACTCTTAGTGGTACAAGTGCTAACTACTACGAAGTAAATGTAGGACACGCACTTACTGCAAACAATGTAGAAGTTACTGGGGTATCATCCTTCAGTAATATTACATTTTCCAATGATATTATTAGAGTTGGTCGTGATGCTGCTGTAGGTCTTAGCAGTGCCGACTCTTCAATCTTCATTGGTGATTTTGCTGCAGCTGGTATAGGTCAAACGACCCTCAACCGTCGCAATATTGCGATTGGTGCCAGTGCAATGCAATATGCTGGTATTCTTTCCAGCAGTGACGAGTTAGAATCTAACATCGTCATGGGTAACTTTGCAGGTTATAGACTGCAAGGTACTAAGAACTTGATGATTGGTGATAAGGTAGGTTTTGCCTTATCTTCTAGCGGCAACGATGAGAACATCGCTCTGGGTAACCAGTCGATGTATGGTGAGACTTTCCCTGTTGTTGATGGGGTAACTCTCAGCGTCAATGTTGGTGATCAAACAGCTCTTGCTAATTATGATCAGACAGAAGATGTAACAGAGACCAGTGGATCTGGTCAAGGTCTGTTAGTTAGGATTCAGACTGGTGGTACTGGTCTGATCACTAACATCGAAATCATGGCTCCTGGCGATGGTTACGAGGTTGGTGATACATTCACCCTGCCGTTTGGTTTCCAGACTCTTACAGGTAGCGTAACCAGCAGGAATGGTCGCTTCCTGAGTGGTGGTACAGGAACTAGACAGCAGCAAAGAAACATTGCTATTGGTCCTTACACTCTCTTCAGTGTAGACGGTAGCAAGAACATTGCCATTGGTTACTCTGCGGGTAACGAGACTCTTGGTAGTGGCAATGTCATCATCGGTTATGAGCGAAATGTTGCTATCGGAGATAGTGATAATCAGCTCGCGATTGGTAATCAAAATATTAACTGGATCGACGGTAACCAACTTGGTTATGTCGGTATCGGCACCACACGACCCTTCGGGTTGCTCGATGTAGGTGGCGTATTCATCATTGATAAGGGCACTGGTAATACAGTAATCTCTGGCGTAGTAACTGCGCCGCAACTCGATATTGACAACCTTGGCATTGAGGATATCAAGGTCACTGCTGGTTTAGCAACTGACTTTGCAATTACCAACGCTAAGATTCAGTCAGGTATTATTACTGACACTGTTGGTACTGCTGCAACTATTACGAATGTAGACTTCGTAAATGCAGACATTGAGGCAGCTAAGATCACTGCTGGTATTATCACCAGTCAGGTTGGCACATATGCCACAATTACAACCTTTGATACCGAGATTGCTGATCTTAAAGATGTAAAGATCACAACTGGTATTATCACCAACATTGTTGGTACTGCTGCCACAATTATCACCTTTGATGCTAATGAAGGTGATATCAATACCATCAAAATAGTCACTGGTGTTGTTACATCACTGACTGGTTTTGGTGTAACTTACAATACAGCAGACTTTGAGATCCTTGACGCTAAAGATGTCAAGGTTACTACAGGTCTTATTACATCTCTGGTCGGTACATATGTAACCTTCCAAGATGCTGATTTCCAAGACGATGTTCGTGTTGGCGGTGCTCTTACTGTTGTAGGTGACCTGACCGTAAATGGAACCACAAGTTTCGTTCAGAGTACGGTCGTTCAAATCACCGATAAGAACATTGAACTTGGTTTCAGTTCTACTGGTGGTCATGCTGATGCTACAGCCGACAACGGCGGTATCATTCTCAAGGGAACGACTGACAAAGAATTCTTATATGATCAGCCTAGAGAGGCATGGGAATCTAACCTCAAGTTTATTCCTAATGCTGATGGCACTTTAGACATCGGTACTACCGATCGTGAGTGGAAAGACATTTACATCGATGGCACTGCACACCTCGATGCTGCTGATATCCTGGATGCCAAGATTACTGCTGGTATTATCACCAGTCAGGTTGGTACATATGCAACCATTGGCACTGTCGATATCGAGACTCTCGATGCCAGAGATGTAAACATCACTGGTCTTGCTGTAACTGATATTGTTGGTACTGCAGCAACTATCACAACGATTGATGCCACAGAAGGCGATATTGTCAACGCTAAGATTACTGCTGGTGTTGTAACCTCCCTGGTTGGCACCTACGCTACAATCACCACGGTCGATATTGAGACCCTGGATGCAAAGACTACAAATATTACTGGATTAGCAGTCACTGATATTGTTGGTACTGCTGCTACTATCGGTGATGTTCATGTCACTGGAGACTTTAGAGTCGGTGGTGCAACCACCTTTACTGGTAATGTAACCTTCAATGGCGGTACAATTGGTCTTGGTGATTCCACCACTGATAACATCGTCTTTACTGGTGAAGTTGACTCTGATATCGTTCCTGACGATGACGATACCTTTGATCTTGGCAGTGCCACTAAAGAGTGGAAAGATATTTACATCGATGGCGTTGCTCGCGTCGATGACCTGATTGTTGACTCTACAGTTGGCACATACGCAACAATCACAACTGCTGACATCGATGTACTCGATGCCAGACAAACAAATATTACTGGATTAGCAGTTACCGATATTGTCGGTACAGCTGCTACCATCACGACGATTGATGCCACTGAAGGCGATATCGTTAACGCTAAGATCACCGCTGGTATCATTACTGATATCGTTGGTACTGCAGCAACTATCACTACGGTTGACTTTGAAGTTGCAGATATTCTAAATGCCACCGTATCGGTTGGTATTGCAACTTCTGCATTCGTACAAGCTGGTTTCATCACCTCTCTGTATGACTCCACTGGTGTTGTTGGTCTGAACACTCAACACATCCTGAGTACTGATCCTGCAGGCACAATCACCTGGCGTGAACCTGCTCAGATTGGTATTGCAACCATCAATGCCAAACTCGATACATGGTTTGTATCTACCAACGGTGTTGATGATGGCGAACCTTCTCGTGGTAGAACACCAGAGAGACCATTCAGAACGATTGCATACGCTCTGTCTCAGATCTCCAACATTGGTGTTAATGATGTTCTGAACATCGCTGCTGGTGTATACCAAGAAACATTCCCACTGAATGTTCCAGCTGGTCTGACAGTCAAGGGTGCTGGTCTCCGTGCTACCAAGATCATTCCTACCACTGCTACTAAGCAGAAGGACTGCTTCTTGATGAACGACAGATCTGTTGTTGAGGATGTCACGATTGCTGAAATGTTCTTCGACACTGCTCACAATCAAGGTTATGCATTCAAATATGCTCCTGGCATTGCGATCACATCTAGATCTCCTTATGTCCAGCGTGTAACCGTATTCAACAAAGGTAGCAATACTTCCACTGCTGATCCTTATGGTTATGGATCAGCCGATGCTGCGCCTTCCTCCTACATTGCTGGTGGTGGTGCATACATCGATGGTTCTGAGGTAGCAGCAGGATCTCTTGAGGCAGCGTTCCTTTTCAATGAAGTTACTTTCATTGTACCGAACAGCAAAGGTCTGATTATGACCAACGGTGCTCGTACTGAGTACCTAAACTGCTTCTCCTACTTCGCTGCTGAAGCAATCAAGGGTACATCTGGTTCTCTTGGTATCAGCTCTGCTGGTGAAACCAGACTGAGATTGACTGGCATCACGACAGTCGGCGTTGGTAACACCATTACAGTCTTTGATACTGACGGAACTACTGGTGTTGCAACTGCTATTGTTGCTGGTTACGACGGAACATACCTGGATGTAACTGGTAAGCAAACTGGTTTTGAAGTTCTTCGCGCAAGAACTGCTAAGGCAATCACCTTCAATGATAATGCTCAGTTAGATACCACAGTTAAGAAGTTTGGTTCTGCTGCGCTGAAGCTTGATGGATCTAATGATTCTATTAGCATTCCTTCTAGTGGTGATCTTGGTTTCGGAACCAATACAGACTTCACAATTGAATTCTGGGCATACGCAAATACAACTGGTCTGACCAGTGCAACGCTCTTCGACTTAAGAGATGCTGGAACTGACGCTGAGGGTATCAGTGTTGCCTTCCGTGCAGCTGGTGAAGTTGACATGCGGGTTGGTACTACCACCGCTATCACTGGATCTGGCGCAGGCATCGCTACAGGCGTCTGGAAGCACTATGCACTTGCTAGAGATGGCACAAACACTAGACTGTTCGTTGACGGTACTCAGAGAGGCATTAAGACCTCTGATACAACTGACTACGGTGCATCTAAGGGTCTGGTCATTGGTGCTGACTTCGATGGCGCAAGTCAAAATGTCACTGGTTGGATTGACGACTTCAGAATTGAGAGAGGAGTTGCTAAGTACACCTCAAACTTCACTGCTCCGACTGCTGCACACACAGGTGATAAGGACACAGTTCTCTTACTTTCCTTTGATGGTGCAAGTGGCGTAACAACAACCACTGACGATGTAGTTCGTAATCAAGATATCCGCATCACTCAAGCTGGTGGCGGTATCGGAACTGCAACCAAGGTTATCCTTGCTGACTATAGTCAGTTCGGTGCGGACATGCGCTCCGTTGGTTGTGCTGTTGAATATGGTCAGAAGGGTGTCATCGCTGATGGCGATGGCGTATCTCTGAGACTCTTTGCTCTCAACTTCAACCATGTTGGTGCTGGCGGAGATTTCTCCAACGATCCTAACCTGGCAATTCAGGCGAACGAAGTTACTGAACTGAATAACGGTGATGTATCCTTCGTCAGTATTGACCAGAGAGGAGACTTCAGAGTTGGTGATGCATTCTTTGTCGATCAAGAATCTGGAACTGTATCGTTCTCGCAACAGGTAACCAGCCTACAGGCACTGTCTTCCCTCCAGATCACTGATGGTACAGACAGCAGCGTTGTAACACCTACCAGCGGTACATTCGGTAACATCCAGATCTCTGGTAACAATATCGAATCCACCTCTGGTGATATCAATATCGATCCAGCTGGTGCAGGTGATATCAACATCACTGGCGATGTCAATGTCCTGGGTATCCTGACTGCGACAACCATTCAACTCGATGCTTTCCAGAAGGGCGATACATCTATCGCTCTGGATGACTCGGGTGCTAACGGCACTATCAGATTCAACACTGATAATGTTGAGGGTATGCGCCTCGATGCCAACCAAAAGTTGGGTATCGGCACTGCTGCGCCTAGACAGAGATTAGATGTTCTCGATACTGCTAAGTTCGAGAGACTTGATGTAACTGGTGTATCTACATTTGCAGAAAGAGTTGATTTCAACCTTAGCATCGATGCAGTTGACGCCAAGATTACCGCTGGTGTTGTAACATCTCTGGTTGGTACATATGCTACCGTTACCACGGTCGATATTGAGACCCTGGATGCCAAAGATGTCAACATCACTGGTCTGGCAGTAACAGATACCGTTGGTACTGCTGCTACTATCACGACGATTGACACAGAAGCACTAGATGCCTTTGATGCCAAGATCACTGGCGTTGCGGTAACCAACGCAGTATTCACTGGTATTACAACCTTTAAAGATAATGCTCAGCTGAACTTCGGTGATAATGACGATCTTCGCATCTATCACAACGGCAGCAACTCTTACATTGATGATGCTGGTCAGGGCAACCTGATTATTCGTTCCAATACGATTGACTTCCAGAAGTATACTGGTGAGACCCTCGCTAACTTCTATTCTGATGGTATAGTTCAGCTGAACTTTGACGATGATAAGAGACTTGAGACTATCGGTGCTGGTGTTAGCATCACTGGTCAACTGCAAGCTGGTTCACTAGATATCGGAACCAATGCTGAGATCCATGCTGCCCTGACAGTTGATCATGGAACAGTTCTTACTGGAATTGTTACCAGTTCCGCTGGCATCAGAGCAATCAATATCAATGTCTCTGGTATTCTTACCACCAACAACTTCAGAGTCACTGGCGTCTCTACAGTTGCTGACATTACGATTGGTGCTGGATCTTCTAGCACGAAAATAAATACCAATAGCGGTGAACTCGTTCTCGACTCTGCTGCTGGTCAGGTAACTGTCCAAGACGATCTCAGCGTAATCGGTTACGGTACATTCCGTGATGGTATCTACTACAGATCTGATCAAAGCGGAATCAATGGCATTGGTTATAGCGGTCCTAACGGTGTTGCTTACTTTGAGGCAGATGGCAGATTAGTCAGCGGTCTCAGCACTGTTGGATTCTTGACTACATCAAACTATGTTCTGACAACTGACGCTAATAACATTCCAATCTGGTCTGACTCGATAGATGGGGGCACATTCTAGCCATGGCGAAACCAACAACGCGACAAGAGCTCAAGGATTATGCCCTCAGGCAACTTGGGTATCCTGTCTTAGAAATCAATGTAGCTGATGAGCAAGTAGATGATGCTTTAGATGATTCCTTACAACTGTTTCAAGAGAGGCATTTTGACGGTGTAGAAAGAGTTCTTCTAAAGTACAAAATCACCGAAGATGACATCAAAAGAGGCAGAGCAAGAGGTGCATCGAATACTCTTGGCATTTCTACTTCTACTACAACATCTGGAGACTTTGAAGAAAACTCAAACTACCTCGTAGTTCCTGACGCAATCATCGGTGTTGAAAAGCTTTACCTTTTTGACTCTAGTTTTATTGCAAACAACATGTTCAGTTTCAAGTACCAACTGTTCTTGAATGATGTTGCTTTTAACCTTGGGTATAGTGGTCTTCTCAGCTATGCAATGACGAAGACATACATTGAAGATATTGACTTCTTACTTTCTACAAATAAGCAGATTAGATATAACAAGAGAAATAACCGCCTCTACTTAGATGTTGATTGGGGTGCAATCTCTGCAGGAACATACATAGTCATTGACTGCCAAAGAATCATGGATCCTGCTAATTATGCAGGTGTTTACAATGATTCTTTCCTTAAGAGATATTTTACATCTAAGGTCAAAAGGCAGTGGGGACAAAATCTCATCAAGTTCCAAGGTGTTAAACTCCCTGGAGGTATTGAGTTAAATGGCAGACAAATCTACGAGGATGCTGTACAAGAGTTACAGATGATCGAAGACAAGATGCTTTCCACATACGAAATTCCACCCCTTGATCTTATTGGATAATGGCGCTAAATCCTTTCTTTCTTCAAGGATCTCCTGATGAACAGCGGCTGATGCAGTCGTTGATTGACGAACATTTGTCTATGTTTGGAGTTGATGTATATTATATACCTAGAAAAATGATTGATACTGATGATGTACTTGGAGAAGTACAGTCATCTAAATTTAATGATGCATACATTATCGAAGCATATCTGAACAACTTTGAGGGATATGCTAAGGGCAGTGATATCATGACTAAATTCGGTATCAATTTACAGAATGAAATTACACTGACAATCTCTAGAGAAAGATACGAAGATTTCATTGCACCTTTTATTGTTACACACAACGCCAAAAATGCAGGAACAGATGTCCTTCTAGGTGAAAGACCTAAAGAAGGAGATTTGATTTTCTTCCCATTGGGCGAAAGACTTTTTGAGATCAAGCATGTAGAGCATGAGAATCCGTTCTATCAGCTTGGAAAAAATTATATCTATGAATTGCAGTGCGAACTCTTCCGCTACGAAGACGAGCAGTTCGATACGAATGTATCCTTCGTTGATGAGAGAGCACTGGAAGAAGGAGAGGTCACAACTGTAGCTCTTGCAGGTATCGGTTCCACAGCACTTGCTCTTGTAGACTCCTTTGCTAGCCAAGGTGCATTACAACAGATCTTCTTGAATGATGATGGATATGGATATACATCCGCTCCGTCTGTGGTTATTGGTCAATCTCCTGCTGGTGTTACTTCATCTAGAGCAACAGCATTTGCGTTCACTACAGAGAGATCTGGTCTATATTCAGTCGATCAACTTGTTCTACAGAATCCTGGTTTTGCATATACGGAACCACCACCATTCAGTTTTGGTGGACCTGGTGTAGGTGCTGCTGCTACATCTTCTCTTACAAATAGTGGTATCACATCAATCCGTATTACGGATACTGGTACAAACTATTTCCAACCACCCACTATTACTATTCAACATCCTTCTGCTGTCGCCATCGGAACGACAGGAACTGTAGGATCTAAACCTGGTCAGGTTCAAGCAACTGCAGTTGCAACATTAGATGGCAATGGTATCAGTAGAATCTTCCTGACTAATGCTGGATCTGGATATGAAGCTGCTCCACTGATTACAATTGGAGATCCTCTATCTTTGGGTGTTGGAACTTATTTCTTCAACGAAAGAGTCATTGGATCTCAATCTGGAACAGAAGCTTTTGTAAAAGAGTGGAACGAAGTTGAAAGAAAACTAAAACTCTCAATAAATAATGGAGTATTCTTCCCTGGTGAGTTCATAACAGGAACCGCATCATCTGCCAGATATCAAATTCTGTCTCACACTGGGATTGACACTACTAGTCCATTCACTCTTAATGATGAATTTGAGATTGCGGCAGATAACATTCTCGACTTCACAGAGAAAAATCCATTTGGTAACTTCTGATGTTAGGAACATATTTCTATCATGAAATCCTCCGTAAAACGGTGATCGCTTTTGGCACACTGTTTAATGATATTCATGTGCAAAAGACAGATAGAGACGGATCTAATGTTATCAGTGATTTAAATGTCCCTCTTTCTTACGGACCAAAATCGAAGTTCTTAGCAAAGATTTTACAGCAGGCAGATTTAAATAAGGCAACGGCAATTACATTGCCAAGAATGTCATTTGAAATGAATTCTATTACATATGATCCTAGTAGAAAAACATCAGTAACAAAAACATTTAAAGCTGTAGATACATCAGATAACGATAAGATAAAAAAAGTATTCTTACCCGTTCCATATAATGTTGGGTTTGAATTGAATATCATGTGTAAGTTAAATGATGATGCTCTACAAATCATCGAACAGATCTTACCATTCTTTCAACCATCATTTAATGTGACTGTTGACTTGGTAGATTCTATTGGAGAGAAAAAAGATATCCCAATCATCCTAGAAAATATTTCATTTAGCGATGAATATGAAGGCGATTTTTCGTCTAGAAGAGTTCTAACATACACACTTACATTCCAAGCTAAGACATATCTCTTTGGTCCAATTGCTAAGAGCACTGAAGGTCTCATCCGTAAGGTTCAGGTTGATTACTACGGTGACACTGATAAGCAAGTTGCTAAGAGAGAAATGCGCTATACAGTTGTTCCTGATCCAATTGACGCAGAAGCAGATGATGATTTTGGATTTAGTGAGACCGTACAAGACTTTGCAGATGGTAAGGTCTACAGTCCTACTAGACAGGAGGATGTATGAACTTCGATAAGATTGATGAGACACTCAATACAACTAGTGAGACAGTAGATATTCAACCAATCGTTGAAGAATCTGCCGTCACAAAACCTAGTGAGAACAAAGATGTGCAAAAAGATTATGAGTATACTCGTGGTAATTTATATTCTTTAATTGAGAAAGGTCAAGAGACTCTCAATGGTATTATGGATCTAGCAGATCAAACACAGTCTCCTAGAGCCTATGAGGTTGCAGGTCAGATTATTAAGAGTGTTGCTGATACAACAGACAAACTCCTTGACTTACAAAAGAAATTAAAAGATATTGATGAGGAAAAGAAAGGTCCGACATCAGTAACAAACAATGCGATGTTTGTTGGATCCACCGCAGAACTACAGAAAATGCTCAAGGAAATGAACAAAAATTCTAAATAAAGTCAGAGACATTCTCTGACATGGCAGAACCTACACCTAAGAAGAAGGAAGATAAGTTTGAGTGGGCAGATGAAGGCGTATCCACTCTTGTTCGAGTTATTATTCTTGCTTGGTCAGCATCAATTTTGACTCTTAATTATGTAACCGTTCCTGGTATTCCTCAAAAAAATATTGATCCAACTTTCATAGCCAGCGTTTTTACTGGGACTTTAGCTACTTTCGGGGTTGTTCCGACCAAAAAGAAAGAAGAGAAGACTCCAAGCTTACAAGAAAAGGATAAGAAGGATACTGTCTGATTATAAATATTATTATGCACTTATCCGTAACATGTCAATCGGATCCTACTCTGATATCAATTCTTTCCTAGCGGAAGCAAAGAAGAAAAAGGTCACAACCACAGCTGATTTTGAAGCTGAAAAGGTTGATGATTCTTGTGTGAAAATGAATGAGGGTTCTGCAGCATGGCAGAAAAGTGAAGGTAAGAATAAGTCTGGTGGTCTGAACGAAAAGGGACGCAAGTCATATGAGCGTGAGAACCCTGGTAGCGATCTCAAAGCTCCTTCTAAGAAAAAAGGTAATAAGCGTCGTGCATCCTTCTGTGCAAGAATGAAGGGTATGAAAAAGAAACTCACTTCTGCAAAGACTGCAAGTGATCCTGACAGCAGAATCAATAAGTCCCTCAGAGCTTGGAATTGCTGATATGCAAGTAGTAAAACTTTTAGGCGAATCAACACAAGTAAATGCAGGATCTGGGTCCTCAGTTCCTGGATCTGTTAATGGTAGTCTTGGATCTGCCGTAGGTGCTGAGTATGTAATGCTCCAACATAGTCATAGCTCTGACCGTTTAGTAGAAGTAAGAACTGGTGCTGGAGTTACATATGGTAGTGTGCATTTGACAGGAAAAGATCCAATCATTGTCCACAAAGCACGAACTGATTTGGTTTATTCTTCTGCATCTGATGTTTATGCAACCTCAGTTTCATATCAGGGGTAACTTAAACTACCTGACAGATCTCTAAATAGACCTATAATGTATCAGTAAGATACTCATAGGAGACCTCTACATGTCTGACAACGAATTTTCAGATTTCAAACTAGAGCGCAAAGAATGTGAAAAGTGCGGAGCAACATGGATTAATGGACAACATGTCTGGCGTGGCACTGGCGGTTCATCTCAGTCTAGTGAGCTTGACCTTGCTGGTCTTGTTTGTAATAAACTAGGCAACCACCAATGCATCAACCCCAAGAAAGGACAAGATGGGGGTCAGACTTGGGAATATAGAATGGGATTTATTGACGGAGCAATGAAGGAGAAAAAAGAGTCAATGGAGCGTATGAGAGACATGGGAAATGACATGGGATTTCAGTTCTGAAACGCTAATATTTTAAAATAGAATAATAAAAAAGGGTGATAGATAGTATAGTTGCAAATACTCAATGAAGTTTTTCTTTGCACTGCTAGCTACACTCTTTTTTATGGATTTAATCGGTGGCACATCGAATGGATGAAATTAAACCCAGTCACTATGTGACTGAGGAACAAGTACAGGAGATGATTGATGATGCAATACGAAAACATAATCGTAATGCTTCAATTATTTCAATGTGTGTTGGCTGGGTTGTTCTTGCACTTTTTGCTGAAGGTCTGCTTCGACTTATTGGAGTTATAGAACCAATCTTCCCATGGCTCAAAATAACATTGAACTAATTGGAACAGGATTATTGTTTATTTTTGGCGTGACCATGTTCTGTCAAGGTCACGCTATTTTTCATGGTAAATATGGTTACAGGCATACTGAACGCGAAAAGCAGAAGATGTCAAGAACTCGCAAACAAGTAGAAAATTTATTTAAAGAAAAATGAAAGTTGGTTTAATTGGTCTTGGTCGCATGGGTGAGGGCATGTCTCGCCGTATGTTGAAAGCAGGAATTGAAGTACATGGGTATCGTAACAATGTTCAGAAAGCTGAAGAGCAATATGAAAAGGGTTATATCAGTGGATATACCACTTCTCTGGAAAGCCTTGTTCAAGTAGTACACAATCAAGAAGGACAAGTCGGTAAAGCACCTGGTATCTTTCAACTTGTTATTCCCGCAGAAACAGTAGAGGCAACACTAAATGAATTACTACCACTACTTGGCGACGGGGATATTATTATTGATCATGGCAATAGCAACTTTAAAGATTCTCGCAGGAGAGCAGAAAGGTTGGAAAAGCTTGGCATCCAATATATTGACTGCGGTACTAGTGGTGGAGTTTTTGGTCTGGAGCGTGGATTCTGTCTTATGGTTGGTGGTTCAAATACTGCAGTATCCGTCTGCTCTCCTATCTTTAGGGCGCTCGCACCAGGTATTGGATCTGCCTCTCGCACAGACCCTTTCAGTCATGAAACCTCTGCTGAGTTCGGTTGGTTGCACTGTGGCGGACCTGGCGCTGGGCACTTTGTAAAGATGGTCCACAATGGAGTTGAGTATGGTATTATGCAAGCATATGCAGAGGGTTTTAATATCCTTCATGAGGCTAATGCAGGAAGAGCTTATGTGTCTGAGGGTGATGCCGAGGTGGCTCCCATGTCCGACCCCGAAAATTATCAGTACGATATTGATACTGCTGAGGTTGCTGAGTTATGGAGGCGCGGTAGCGTTGTTGGTAGCTGGTTACTTGACCTTACTGCGGATGTACTTCGCGGCAATAGTGAGCTTGTGGATTTCACTGGAGGTGTATCCGACAGCGGTGAGGGTCGTTGGACTGTTAATGCCGCTGTGGATCTGGGTGTACCCGCTCCTGTTATTACTACCGCTCTTTATCAAAGATTTGATTCACGCGGTCTCGCGGCTTTCGGGTCCAAGATTCTGAACGGTATGCGTTACATGTTTGGTGGTCACCATGTCAGATAAAAAATGAACTACTCATTCACTCTTCTGTTATGCTTTATACCTTTGTTAGTGATCTACATAGTAATGAAGATTGCTGTTTGGATGTCTGCTGTAAATGCTGAGGCGGATTATGTCAGAAAGGAACCTTTACGCAAACGAGGACCCTATGTGGCGGATGCGTATGCTGATGTTGACGAAGAGGAAGAGGAATATGGAGATCGCACAGACTATAGATAAAGCCCTGGGCGGTTCATAAATACGGTTGGGAACACTGGGAACCCTTTACGAAACATGAATCTGGTACTGAGACCATTGAGTGATGTAAATGATGTGACATGGAGTGTCGTCATCAGTATAATCATTTTGCTCGCAGGTGTTGGATACTACATATACACCATTATGAGTTTAGCCTTTAAGGAACTAGAAGATGAGTCAAAATGAAATCTATCTAGGTAATCCTAATCTAAAAAAAGCAAATACCGCAATCAACTTCACTAAGAAGCAGGTTGAGGAATGGATCAAATGCAAACAAGATCCAATTTATTTTACAAAGAACTATGTAAAAATTGTCTCTCTTGATGAAGGTTTAGTGCCTTTCAAGATGTGGGACTTTCAAGAGAAGTTGATTAGAAACTTCCACGAGAATAGATTTAATATCTGTAAGATGCCCAGACAGACTGGTAAGTCTACTACATGTGTATCTTATCTCTTACATTTTATTGTTTTCAATGACAGTGTTAATGTAGGCATCCTAGCCAACAAAGCAGCGACTGCTAGAGAATTGTTGGGACGCTTACAAACTGCTTACGAGAACTTGCCCAAATGGATGCAGCAGGGTATACTGTCATGGAATAAGGGTTCCATGGAGCTAGAGAATGGCAGTAAGATATTGGCAGCTTCTACATCTGCGTCTGCTGTCCGAGGTATGTCGTTTAACATCATCTTCCTCGATGAGTTTGCGTTCGTTCCAAACCATATTGCAGAGTCGTTCTTTGCCTCTGTTTATCCTACTATTACTTCTGGTAAAAGCACAAAGGTAATTATGGTTTCAACGCCGCACGGCATGAACCATTTCTACAGATACTGGCACGACGCACAAAGAGGGAGGAACGAATATACAGCTACAGAAGTTCACTGGTCTGAAGTACCTGGTAGGGACTCAGAATGGAAACGACAAACCATTGCAAACACATCAGATCAACAGTTCAAGGTTGAGTTTGAGTGTGAGTTCCTTGGATCTGTCGATACTCTAATTAGTGTTGCTAAATTACGCAATCTTGTTTTTGACGATCCAATACAAAATAACGGAAAGGGTCTCGTTGTATATGAGAAACCCAAGAAGGAAAGCAACTATATTATAACTGTTGATACGGCTAGGGGTATTGATCATGATTACTCCGCATTTGTAGTCTTTGATATCACACAGTTCCCATATAAAACTGTAGCAAGATATAAAAACAATGAGATTAAACCCATGCTGTTTCCAAGTATTATCTTGGATATGGCAAAGGCATATAACGAAGCCTATGTATTAGTCGAAGTCAATGATATTGGTGATCAGGTTGCGACAATTTTACAATATGATCTAGAATACGAAAATATGCTGATGTGTTCTATGAGAGGTAGAGCAGGTCAAATTGTTGGGTCTGGATTCTCTGGCAAGAAGACACAGATGGGAGTCAGGATGACTGCTGCTGTTAAGAAGACTGGATGCTCCAATCTCAAAGCGTTAGTAGAAGAAGACAAGCTTGTCACAAGTGATTACGATATTATTGCCGAGCTTACCACCTTCGTACAAAAGAAACAATCGTGGGAGGCAGAAGATGGTTGCCACGATGACCTTGCAATGTGTCTGGTTATCTTTGCATGGTTAGTTGCTCAGGATTACTTCCGAGAGATGACGGACAACGATGTTCGTAAAAGAATCTATGAGGAGCAGAAGGAACAGATAGAACAGGATATGGCACCATTTGGTTTTATCAGTGATGGATTAGATGACGATGTTATTACCGATAGCGATGGAACGAAGTGGACGGTGGACAAGGAAACGACATCTACATATGGTGACATGTCATATATGTGGGAGTATTATTAATGAGAGTTGTTATTGTTAGTGGTGGATTTGATCCTATCCACAGTGGACACATTCATCATTTTAAAGAAGCTAAAAAGTTAGGTGATATTCTGATTGTGGGATTGAACTCTGATGAATGGTTGACTAGAAAGAAGGGTAAACCGTTTATGCCAATCGAAGAAAGACTGGCAGTCATCAAAGAATTAAGAATGGTTGATAGTGCTGTTCCATTTAATGATGATGATAATAGTTCTATTTCCCTCATCAGAAATACATTGGTATTGTTTGATGATGTGGTGTTTGCTAATGGTGGCGATAGAACAGCAAAAAATATACCAGAGATTGATGCATTTGATAAGGACCCAAGAGTACAATTTGTATTTGGTGTCGGTGGTACTCACAAACAAAATTCCAGCAGCTGGATCTTAAAAGAATGGACTTCACAGACGAGTTCGAGTTAGAACATTTTGTTTTCACAGAAAGGAAGTGTAGGACTTGTCGCAAGACAAAAGATCTTGTCTCGGACTTTTATAAGATAAGAAAAACTAGCGGTCCATCATCCTATTCTTACGAGTGCAAAGAATGCACTAAAAATAGAATCCGAAAAACTAGAAAATCAGGCAAATCTTCACAATGGGAATATCCTGACTGGTAGTGTGTTCATGCACTGTTTCCCATCTGAAAAGAAGCCTTTCCATAAATATTTTTAGATTATTTGGATTCTAAAGGAGTTAAAGATGCCGCTCAATTTAGCATCTCCTGGAATTGTCGTTAAGGAAGTTGACCTTACCAATGGCAGAGTAGATCCCTCATCTACACTTGCTGGTGGTCTGGTTGCTCCTTTCGCCAAAGGTCCAGTAGAAGAACCTACCCTTATTCAAACCGAAGCGGAGCTCCTCGATACTTTCGGATCTCCCTATAAGGACAGCAACCACTACGAATACTGGCTCACCGCAACCTCGTATCTGGCATACGGCGGTGTACTCAGAGTCGTAAGATCTGACGAAGCTTCAATGGCAAATGCGTTTGCAGGAACTGCAAGTAGCATCAGAATTAAAAGCAACGAAGATTATATCAACAAAGGTTACGCAGAGAACACTGTTGCTAATGTAGTCTTTGCGTCTAAGAACCCTGGTAGTTGGGGTAACAGTCTTAAAGTTTCTGCAATCGACGGTCTTGCCGATCAGATTCTGACTGGTATCGATACAACCGCAGTTCTTGGTTTCTCCTCAACAGGACTTGGTGCTGTTGCTGGATTTGAAGACGGTCTTGCCGAAATCAACTTGTCGGTTGGTCTTGGTGTTACCCAAGCAGTCCCAGCTAATACAGTTCTTGCTGGTGCTGGTTCTACTTCAGTTCTCGATGGTTACCTCAAAGGCGTAATCACTGAGGTTGGTGGAGGACAAGTTTCTGTCAAACTGGTTTCTCATGTCAGTGCAGCTGGTACTGAGACTAAAGTAGATTACACTCCTGGTGGAGTTTACGCTTTCCAGAACAGTGGCACCTCTAGTGCTGGTCTTCATATTCATGTCCAGTCTGACACTGGTAGAGGTTGGGTAGCAGGTAATGTTTCCTACGGTTCGTCCTTTGGTAGTCAAGATTTCCTTAACGCTCTGACTTCTGCTGGTATCGGTACTACCGATTCTCGCTGGACTTCTGCAGTAGCATTTGCTCCTGGCACACTCTCTTACACTGGTGAGAAGGATTGGTTCGACAATCAGTGGATCACTCTGAACGACGGTGCCAAGGTTTACTGGAACACTCTTGCTGACAGACCTGGAACTTCTGCCTACGCTGCAGAAAGAAACTCCAGAAATGACGAGATTCATATTGTTGTACACGACGATCTCGGTAAAGTATCTGGCAATGCTGGCACTCTTATCGACAAGTTTGTATCAACATCGAAAGCAAAAGATGCTATCTACTCTGTAGGTGACGCTTCTTACTGGAGAAAGGTTCTTCAGGTAGCAAGTCCCAACATCTTCGGTGGTGGAGCTCCTGCTGGAATCGTAACAACAGTTCTCGATGCTGATTTCGATCCCGTAGGTGATACTGGTTGGGACCAAGATACAGAGAATGTTTCCTTCGCTGCTATCGGTAACTATTCAGTAAGTCTCAAAGGTGGTGCTGACTACGGCGGTGCTACTAGCATCGGTGGAACTAATTCCCTCAAGGTTAACATCGGAGATCTCTCTGCTGGATATGATCTTCTGAAGAATAAGGATCAATACGAATTAGACTTCTTGCTCATGGGCTCTGGTGCTCATGGTAAGGAAGAAACACAAGCACTTGCAAACAAACTGATTGCAGTTGCTGAATATAGAAAGGATTGCATCGCTTGCATCTCTCCTCACAGACAAGCATTCTTGGCTTCCTCTGGTGACGGTGAAGATCTGGTACTGAATTCTGATACTGTTACATCTAATGTAATTAGTTTCTACTCCGCTATTACATCGTCTTCTTACGCTATCTTCGATAGTGGTTACAAGTACATGTATGATCGGTTCGGCAGACAGTTCCGCTATGTTCCTATGAACGGTGACATGGCAGGTCTCTGCGCTAGAAACGATATCAACAACTTCCCCTGGTTCTCGCCAGGTGGCACAGTTAGAGGTGGTATCCTGAATGCAGTTAAGCTTGCATACACTCCTGATCAACAAGAGCGTGACAGACTCTATTCTAATAGAGTTAACCCTGTAATCTTCTCGCCTGGTGCAGGTATCATCCTCTTTGGTGATAAGACTGGTTTAGGTAGATCTTCTGCCTTTGATAGAATCAATGTTCGTCGTCTGTTTATCTACTTGGAGAAAGCAATCGCTGCTGCTGCAAGAGATCAACTCTTTGAGTTCAACGATGAAATTACGAGAATTAATTTCCTCAACATCGTAGAACCATTCCTCAGGGATGTTCAGTCGAAGAGAGGTATTACAGACTTCGTAGTTGTTTGTGACGAGACAAACAACACTGCTGCGGTCATTGATAATAACGAATTCGTTGCTGACATCTTCGTCAAGCCCAACAGGTCGATTAACTTCATCGGTCTGACCTTCGTTGCTACCCGCACGGGTATCAGCTTTGAAGAAGTTATTGGTCGAGTTTGATCGCTTAATAACTAACTCTTAGAGGAAAAAACAATGCCCATTAATCAACAGAATCCCCCAAAGACTGCAAATAGAACTATTGATAAGTTCAAGTCCAGAATCAGTGGTGGTATTGCAAGACCTAATCTCTTTGAAGTTGTTCTTGCAACACCCGATGGTGTCGTTGACACCGATGTAAATGATTTTGGTATCAAGAGTAGATTCTTGGTCAAGGCTGCAGCACTCCCCGCTTCAAACATTGCACCTATCAGTGTTCCCTTCAGAGGTCGTACACTGAAAATTGCTGGTGATAGAACCTTCGATGAGTGGACTGTAACAGTTATCAATGACACCGACTTCGCAATCCGTTCTTCCATGGAAAGATGGATGAACTCTATTGCTAAGGTATCTGATAACTCTGGTCTTACAAATCCTGAGGACTACATCAAAGACCTTAAGATCTACCAGTTAGGTAGAGCTGAAGTTGCTCAGAACACTCAAGCATCTGAGACCGATATGCCAATCCTGAGAACTTATAAGTTCCATGGTTGCTTCCCGACAAATGTCTCCCAGTTGGATCTTTCCTACGATCAGGCAGATGCTCTGGAAGAATTCACAGTTACCTTCCAAGTCCAATGGTGGGAAGCTGACGGTAACGGCGGTTCGGTATATTGATAAATAGTCCTATTAAAGGACTTTATTTAGTATAATGACGAAACTATTTGGTTTCTCTATTGAGGACGGAGAAAAGAATCCTAAAGGTATTGTCAGCCCTATTCCTCCGCAAGGAGAGAATGGGGTTGATTATTATATTCAGGGTGGATTTTCTAGTCAAGTTGTAGATATTGAAGGTATCTACAAGAATGAGCATGAGCTTATAAAAAGATATAGAGAGATGGCATTGCATCCCGAGGTGGATAATGCTATCGAAGATGTAGTAAATGAAGCTATCGTATCAGATACAAATGATTCTCCTGTGGAGATTGATCTGGAGAACCTGAACGCTAGCGATGCTATCAAAACAATTATCCGTAAAGAATTTAAACATATTAAAGATCTTTTAGATTTTGACACGAAGTCGCATGAGATCTTTAGAAACTGGTATATTGACGGAAGACTCTATTATAACAAAGTAATTGATCTTGAAAATCCGCAAGAAGGTTTACAAGAACTGAGATATATCGATCCTCTCAAGATGCGTTATGTACGCAAAGAGAAGAAGAAAGATGAGAGAGCGGATCTGTTTAGACAGACTAATGTTCATGAATCTCAGAAGGTATATTTCCCTGAGATTGAAGAGTATTTCATGTATACTCCAAAACCTCAATACCCAACAAACATTGCTGCTCCTGGTGGTGGCACTGCAATGAAGGGTGTGAAGATGGCAAAGGATGCGATTACATATTGCACCTCTGGTCTTGTAGATAGAAATAAAGGTGTAGGATTATCTTACTTACATAAAGCAATTAAGTCTCTCAATCAACTTCGTATGATTGAAGACTCTCTGGTTATCTACAGATTGTCTCGCGCACCTGAGCGTAGAATTTTCTACATTGATGTTGGTAATCTACCCAAGGTAAAAGCAGAACAGTATCTGCGCGATGTCATGATGCGCTACCGCAATAAGTTGGTTTATGATTCCAACAGCGGTGAGATTCGTGACGATAAAAAGATGATGAGTATGCTGGAAGACTTCTGGTTACCTCGTCGTGAAGGTGGTCGTGGCACAGAAATTACCACACTGCCTGGTGGTCAGAATCTTGGAGAGCTTGCTGACATTGAATATTTCCAGTCCAAACTTTATAGATCTCTTGGTGTACCTGAATCTAGAATCGCTGGTTCTGGTGATGGTTTCAACCTTGGTCGTTCTAGTGAGATCTTGAGAGATGAACTTAAGTTCTCTAAGTTTGTTGGTCGTCTTCGTAAGAGATTCAGCAATATCTTCTTAGATATGATAAAGAGTCAACTGCTTCTTAAGAATGTTGTTACTCCTCAAGATTGGGAGGTAATGTCTGAGCATATTCAGTTTGACTTTATCTACGACAACCACTTTGCAGAACTCAAAGATAAGGAACTGATGGAAGGTCGTCTTGGTCTTCTTGGAATGATTGAACCTTATGTTGGTCGTTACTATTCAACAGAATATGTAAGAAGACAGGTTCTTCGTCAGAGAGATGCAGAGATTGCTGAAATCGATATTCAGATTGAAAATGAAATTGCATCTGGTGTAATTCCTGATCCAAATCAGCAAATGCTTGAGATGGAAGCAATGGCTGCAGCAGATCCGATGATGCAAGGACAGGAAGATCCTGCCGCGCTTCCACCAGGTCAAGCTCCCAATCCTCAGAACGCAGAACCACCTCAAGGACAGGGAGAGATATAAATAAGTTTATACCATTGATTATTGTTAGATGGAAGAGCTCATTAA